>OLNL01003142.1_pt1 | contig 11304 bp, 7 predicted proteins | sample 1672181 | NCBI WGS metagenome assembly OLNL01 (sample SAMEA3136656, study PRJEB25190) | human gut metagenome | biome: human gut; feature: human-associated habitat; material: faeces | place: Austria | collected 2013
CCCGCAAAGCCTTTATTTATGGGCTTTTCCGCGATTTTTCAAGCTACTCAAACTCGGCAAGTCCGAAGATATCATTAAACATATCTGTTTAGTTTTTATCTCTTTTCTGCCGTTATTTTATCTCTGTTACATATATTATTTTGGCTTGCTGATTTTCTGTTGCCAATTTGTTGCCATTTCATTATAACTGATACTGAATATATTTAGCAATCTTTATTTTAAGAACACTACGTTTTTAAACATATTTTCTTCTTCTCAAATCAAAAGCTGGCATTGTTCCCTCTAAAATATCAACTACATTCTGCTTAATTTCTTGATCTTCAATTGCACCTGATAAATATGTGATTTTGTGAGTGTTTTTATCCATTTTACAACAAATAATTTGTTCCGCATCACAAGCTACAGCTATGTTGGGATTATGTGTTACGATAATTACTTGCCTCTTTTGTTTAGCCGCACAAATACACGGAACCAATTTATTATATACCGATTGATTATCCAAGTTATCTTCTGGTTGATCTATAATTATAGGTATGCTATTTTGACTTAACGCCAAATAAAAAATCAGTAAAACAATACCTCTTTCACCCGGAGATAATTCTTCTAAATCTCTACCTCCCATCTTCAATTTGAATGAAACCCCTACGTATTCTAAACCATATAAATAATCATAAAATTCTTTTTTATCCGTAATTTTTTTCTCAGAATTATCTATATCTTCATCTACTGCTAAAATAATGCTGTTCACTAAATCAAGTACGCTATTTTCATCTGAAAATTCTGTACTTCTAAGCAACCTTGTTATTCTATTATTAGCTTCCGTCTTCCCTTTAAATACACCTGCAAATCTTTGACTAATGGAAGATAAAATTTTGTTTGAAAAATCATTATCCATTAATTGCATTTCAGCTTGAAATTCAATAGTTTCTTCCAAATCTCCCAACAATTTCTTTATTTCTTGCTCAATCGGCGCATAAATCTCTTGATATATTATAACAATTCGCTGTTTTAAAACAAATAATTCCTTAAATTTAATATTACGTTCTTCGCGAGCTCTATGATAATCTGTCTCTAAAATATTATCAAGATATTCTTTCTCAGATTTATAATATGTTAAACAGTCTTCTGTGTCTTGACTCCCAATAATTTTTTGTTTTTCTTTCTCCCAATCTTGTAAATCATTCAAATATTTTTGATATTTTTTCTCTTCAATATCAGAAGTTGATATAAGATCATTTTTCTTGTCATGCGCAATTTTAAGTTCATTAAGCAAGCCTTTTTCCATTGGACTTCCGTTTAATGTCAATTGTTTTATTGTCTTATCTGTAATTAGTTTATTTTTATATTGTTCTATTATTTCCAACGGATCTTTTAAACAAAAATCTTCTTTAATTTCCAACTGATATTTTTTTAGATATACATTCAATTCCTCTTTAATATCACCAAATTCACTTCTAAGCACTCGCAATTTAGCAATTATTTGTTCTGTTTCACCAATTGCTTCATTAATTTTAGTAAGTTCATCTCTATTTTGTTCTACTTTTTGATTTAATTCTGTAATTTCTTTATCTATCTCTTTTAATTTTTCTTGATATTGTATGTTTTCCTCTTTTTCATCTGGTTTCTTTATTTCTTGTGGTTTATTTTTTTCATGTCTTTCCAAAATTTCTTGATATTTTTTCAGACTATCTACAATTAACAAACGATATTGGCTTGTCTTTTTCCTTTCTAATCGAATAATGCACTCATTAAGTCTTTCAATTTCTTTGTATACACCTTCCATTTCTATCTGGATCATTTGTGACTTATTTTTTACTAATTCAGCCAAATTTGCAGCACTTCCTCTTTCAGTTCTGTCGACATAAGAATAAATCACTTTATCAATTTCTTCCTGAAAGATATTTCCAATATCATTACATACATCTTCAATATATTTTTGCGGTAGATATTGTGCATCCTCTATTACTGTCTCAAATTCATTGACATCTAATCCTTTTCGTTCTAAATGGCCATCTTTCCATTTGATTTCCGCAATATAATCACTTGCTAAGTTCTTTGGCATCTTTCTAAAACGGTTATCATTTAAAAAAGAGGCACTCCCCATCGTTCTACATTTGCAAACTTGCCCGATTATATCTGAAAAAGCGCTCTTACCGCTACCTTTATTTCCAATTACTGCCACTAATCCTGCATTCAACGATATATCAAAGTCAAACCAACTTACTCCATCATTTTTGGGTTCAATTATTCTATGAACAGATAAACTATCTATATTAGCTTTTTTATTCTTATTTACCCTATCTACCGCTGCCGGTATTGTTCCTACATATACTCTTTCTGATGGCTGGAAAATACACTGCTTTAATCCTTCAAATGTCACATTGGCTTTAATCCATAACGATTCCTTTGCACTATACTTTCTTGGATCATGGCAATCAGAACATAAAATAATTGGTTTTTCATCAATTTCCTTAAAAACATATTTATAATAATCTACTATATCTTTCTTCTTTCCCACTTCAAAAAAATCAACATGCTTAGCAATATCTGATTTAATTGCCTCTTTTACCGGTAATGCATTTGAAATCTCTTTATCAATACCATTTGATTTCTTCCCTGCGTGAATAGAAATTAATCCTCCATGATTTTTACAAAACTCCACAATATCGTCAAACTGCCAATAAATAGTTTCATCTGACTCCTTTGATTTAGCCAATGTTCGTAACATTATTGCGTTAAAATCTGCTGATAAAGTCTCTAAATCTGATAGTTCTGAAAAGATAAGAATCAGATGTAAATTATTTGCTCCTTTGTCAGTTCGCAGCTCTACCCCAGGAAAGAACACAATTTCCGGTGCAAGTTTTCTTAAGTGTTCTATTCTTGTTTTGTCTATTTTAAAATGATCCGTAATAGCAACTGCTTTTATATCATTTTCTGCTAATGCTTGACATAATAATTCATCTGCATCGTCTGCTTTATACGGGCTGTCATATGATGACGCCGTATGAATATGTAAATCCCATTTATTCCATTCAGATCCTCTTGTATTTTTCATGCTTCATCCTTTCCATACTGCAATAAAGCGATATTTAATTTTTCTTTTTATAAACTTTTCACTCAATGTCAATTACATAACGTTCTTTATCAGATGTTTTATATATTACCAATTCTCTTCCAAGCAAATTTTCATTTTTTAACAAATGCGAAACATCCCCCCATCGAATACTTGTTACATAATTATTCTGCTGATATGCTACCATTCCCTTTCGCTTATGCAATATTCTTAATTTGTACTCTCCATAATTAATCCCGCATATTATCATGGTAAAATATGCGTTTGCTATTTCATCTCCACTTTTATTATTTTTCCAGTCTAAATCTCGAAAAACTGTATCTCGGAAGTAAGTAAATTGATCAATTTGTCTATATTGACCTTTTCCTAAACTCATTTCACCTTTTGCATGTGTACCTTTTTTCACAATTCCCAAATGCGATTTTGTCAATTTATTGCTCTTCCAAACTTCTTCACATACTTCTTCAACAATAACCTGATCTAATTTTCTCAGTATGGCATTTGTTTGTTTCTGTTTTTTTCCAAAACTTAATAATTTTTTATTTACTAATGGAAATCGTGAAACTATAGACTTTTCTTGTTTTTCCTTGCTTGCACAAAAAAAATTATTCCTAAGCTTTCTTTGATTTTCATCTACAACAAGTCCTTGCTCATACAATTCATCAAGTTCTCTATCTTCTGAAATCTTCTTCACATTTTGGGGATAATTATGAATTATGTTATCAATATATTCTCTTACTTCTGTTAAAAATTTTTCATCTGATTCACATCTTAAATTTAGTTTGCTAATAATTCCAGCCTCTATATTATTAGCCAGACCACCTGTAGTTATATTTGCACTTCCGCATATAACTTTTGCAGAATTTGTCCCACTTCCCACAATTACTTTAGCATGAAAAATGGATTCTATTCTCGCCGTATCAAATACAAATACGCTCACCTTCATATTTATTAAACATTTTAAAGCCTGATATGTTGATACATTGTTTCTTATTCCTATAATAAATGAAATATCCGCTTTTGATTTCTTAATGCTTGGCATAAGATTACATATAGCACGTTCATTAACAAATGCTGTCAATATCCAAATGGATGTATAATCTTCTGTTTCAAGTACTTCTTTTATTTCATCAAAAAAATTTATATCTTTTTGAAACCCCTGCATTATATATTTAAAATCTGCCATTCTATCCCCTTTTTAATCTTCTATGCTGCATCTTCTTCCATATTCCTCTCGACATAGAACACATTTTCTCATCAATACCTAAATACTCTTTCAAAATACCATTATCCACAATATCTAATGCCTTCTCAATGTTCTCCCCATTACGAACAATCTGATCTACTTGATGCAACACTTCTCTGATCTTTTCAAGTGGAACACAATCTAAAACAGGAACCAAAACCTTTCCCACTTCTCCAGGCAATATTTCCAGTACTCCACCACCATAACTGCGTCCACATATTTCAGTAAACGCAAAGGAAATACTATTATAATACGATAAAATTATTCTCTCTGGCTCAATACCTTCTTTAAATTTTATCCTATGCATAGTATCAGTAGAAACAGCAGCACAACAATTCAATACAAATTTAGGATACAAGTTATTTCTACGTAAGAAAAAAGCATCCGGTACCCATACCGACGGTATTTGATACCATTTTTCTCTGATTTTACATTTATATCCTGTGTTCTCACCATTTTTCTCTCCAAATTCAATATAATCTTTTTGCCCTCGACTATATTTCTCAAGCAATGTATCTGGAAAATCTATCAAATATGCTGATTTTCCTTGATCTACATTTTCTTTCCAATCTTCCTCTTTGAAATAGACACTATGAGCATGAGAACTTCTTCCTATTAGTGGTCGTACAACATCTGTTAAATCATATTTTTCAACAATTTTTTTATTTACTGAAAAATACTTATTATTTCCGGTTGTAATTCCTACATTAATAATGCCCGTTTCAGACAATGTTTGGAATCTATTATCTCTTTTTAAATCTGAAATCAATTGGTTTTCTTGTATAGTTGTAAAATACTTTGTCCATTTTTCATGCACATGATTGAGTTTCTGAAAACCATTTTCATATATATTAAGATTTTCTAAATCTTCAAGATTATTTAGCTCTACAATTTTTATACCTTTTTCCGAATCTCCCTTCTCTCCAATAAAAACTACCACTTCCTGTTCAATTCCTGGAAAAACTAGCTCTTCAAATGTTAACAATGTTATTTTGGACAATTTATTAGATAAAAATAACCTCAAATCCTCCGCATATGCAACTTGTAAAATTTCTGCCGGAATCACAAATGCGATTTTCCCATTATCGCTCAACATATGAACACAAGCAACCATAAATCCAACCCAAGTATTAATTAATTTATTCGCTTTCATCCCATGACTTGTTAAGATTTCAGCCATTTCAGATCTTTGTTTTTCTTCCAGATATTGATAGCGAATATATGGTGGATTTCCTAATATCAAATCATATGTGTCCATATCTTTATGTTTATGATAGAACTCAAAAAAATCTCCGTTCACAACATCTATATTCGAATTATCCTTCAACTTTTCACTTAATTTTTCCGCTTCTTTTTTTTCGATTTCTATAGCGGTTACCCTTTTATGCTGCGATAAAAATTGACTTTCTAGTAATGCATCTACAAATACTCCATCGCCACAGCTTGGTTCTAATATGGATTTTATAGATAAATCATCCTTAAAAAAATCAACCATCTTTTTGGCTAATTTTAACGGTGTATAATAAGCACCTCTTAATTTTTGTTCTGAACTATCCTCTTTTAATATCATTCTCTCACCTAAAATTGCAAATTATAAATTTTTGTAATATCATCTTCAATTCGTTTACTTAAATTCTCTTTTTCCGCTTCAATTACACCAACGGAGGCTTTATCTTTCTTCTGCTCTAACACATTATTCAATTCTCTAATTCTCTTTACAGAAACAAGTACAGATTCATACAATGCCTTTTGTATTTTGTCATTAAAATCCAACTCAACAAAAGGTATCTTTTTCAGCAGATATGTTCCCCTTGCTGTAAATCCTCCTTCAAAATCACTTCCCATAATTTGAAATAGTTTTTCAGTATACGGATGATTCAACCATGCTTGTATATATCGTAAATCATATTTTGAATCAGGCAGTTTTGATATAGCACAATATCCTGCTGTTCCTCCAGAAGCAATAAGCATATTATTTTCATCGTATGCATACATGGGATCTTTACTCAAAATTCTTACAATCAACTTTGGAGTATTCACAAACGCAGTTATTGCTTGAGTTCTTCCATACTGATACCATGTATCCGCTGTTGCATTTTTAATATCTCGGCCTTTTCCACCATTTAAGCATTTAGGCACCAATAACTCATAACAATCTTCCAAATATTGATATGTTCCTGGATATTCTTTTTTCATAACGTCAATGCTAATCAGACTACCATCTGCATTATACGGAAAAATAATATATTTATCTGTTTTTAATATTGAATAAGTTCCCATTCCTTTTTCATCTGCCTTAGTAGGTTTAAAGAAAGGCTTTAAAATGCTTTTTTCTATATGATATCTTTTTTCAAACTTATCAACAATTATTTCGTCTTCTTTTTCTGAAACAATTTCATCTTTACTAAACCAATACACCGGCTTAGGTCTTTCTGCACTTGTTTGAATTCCGTTAAAAATATTTACTATTTCTCCTAATGGTTTGCCATGTTCTTCTACCTTGGCGATCATTTTCATAAATTTAATATCTGTAGTTAATCTCCATGGATTTTCGTCCAACATTTCATTCTTAATTTCAATATTTTCTTGTTCTTCACCAGTCCAGAGATCAGTTAACGAAATAACATTCGTATATTGCAGCTGTTTATTACATTCTTTACATAGTGTAATAATGCAACTATAAATAGTTTTATCCGGGAAAAGTTGCATATCTCCAAAATCATCCAATTTTGACACATATTTAGCTGTTATGCGACGTAGTTCTTGCCCTGCTCCTATTTTATAAAATTTGTTTGGTACGATATAACACATCTGACCGTCTTCTTTTAAGAGATCAAATGCTTTTTCAAGAAATAAAAAATACTTATCAAACTGTTTATATGCACTTTTATATTTCTTTTTATAAACTGCAAATTCTTCCTCTGTCTCTAATGTGTGTATATCCTCAGTTTTTACATATGGTGGATTGCCAACAATAGCATCAAATTTAGCTCCTCCATTAATCGTTTCCCATTCAAATGGTTTTATGTTACACAACACTTCTATTGGCAATTCTTTACCATGAATATCTTCTCTACAGATCAATGAATTTCCATTTTTTATATTAGAACTTAAATCCGGTAAAATCGGAACACATTCTTTCACAGATGCCGGTGTTTCATCCTCTATTAATTTTATCAGTAACGAAAATTTACTAACTTCAACAGCATGTACATCAATATCTACACCATAAATACATTTCGTTAAAATATCTTTTTTATCAGTCAATGGCAGCTTCTTTTTCCCATTGCTCAATTCTAATAAATGCTCTGGATCATTTTGCATATACCATTCTGTACAATAATCAACTAAAAATTGATATGCTTCCTCCAAAAATATTCCAGATCCACATGCAATATCAGCAATCTGAATTTTCTTTATTTCGTCTGGTGTTTTTTCTTCACAAATTGGTGTTAACGTGTTCTTTACCATATACTTTACAATTTCGACAGGAGTCGATACTACTGATCGATACTTATATTCTTTCTTCGCAGCAAGTATTATATGGTTTTCTCTTTCAATAAGGCTTTCTGTTAAAAAACTCTCATATATTTTTCCTAAAATTCCTGGTTCAATAATATTGAACATATAGGGAGTCTTAGGATAATACAATGAAAGAATCATATTAAAAATAATTTCATTATTTAGATCAAAAATAATATTATCACCCGCAAACAACTTAGAATTATATTTTTTATCAACTTCCTTAAATACTTTTGTCAGTGCATCTTGTAATTCCACCTTGTTCTGAGCTGTTTCTTTTAAACTTTGATATAAAGGCAAGTTCCTGTCTTCACAAATTCTCAAAAAGATAATTTGATTTATAAACTCCTGAACCACATCGTTCAAAAACTCTATATCTCTATAAGTACTATCCATATGGTACAGATAGTCACCAATTTCCAATCTCCACTCATTAATTTGTTTTAAAAAGACTTCATCTACTTCTGTTGAATATCGATCTTCACTTGGAAATTTTTCTTCAACATATTCATCGTATTTTCCAGTATAAACGCTTTCTCTTGAAATCAATTCATATATTTCTTCATACTTTTTTAAATACTCTAAATAATGATATTTCCGATACAGCGACACCGTTGCTGCGTCTCCATCTTGCGGTTTATTTGTAACGTCATAAATCATCATATCCTCAAAATTTGTTAATATGGATAATTTATGTTTTGCATTCCATCCATAACGTCTTGCCTGAATTGCAGGTTCAGATTCTTCTTTTATATTCACTGCCGGCTTCTTCGCTTCAACAAAAATTTTTGATACTCCATTTAAGGTTAATGTATAGTCCGGTCTATCCCCACTATTTGAAAATTTTTCCACAACCACTTCTTTGTATTGTGGTGATGTTCCCTTCTCATTATGTACATCCCATCCAAAACTCTCTAATAATGGACTTATAAATTCATCTCGGCAATCTTGCTCATTAAATTCTCTTGCATTTCTATAAAATTCAAGGTTCTTTTGATACTGGGTTATTAATCTTGATAATCTTTCTTTGTTCATATTTACATCCCCACTTACATTTCAAATTTACAAGGCACTTTTACCGCTTTTTACCCATCCATCTACTTCCGTTAGCTTAAATTTCCAAAGTCTTCCAATTTTATGTGCCGGTATATCTGTTTTTTTAATCCAATTTCTAATTGTATCCTTTGTTACTCCTAAGTACTCTGCTGTTTCTTCTAAGCTACACCATTTATCTACCAAATCAGTCATTTTTCCTCCACCCTATATATCTTGCATAATTAAACTATTCCCATTCTAACTTATATTCCCTCAAAAAGCAACCATACGTTCTATGATTTAATAGTATTTAATAGTATTTTAAAAGGAAGGACTAAAAAAGACCTTCCCCTATCATTTTAATTTGTATATATAACCTTCTTCATCACAATCTCCTCCGCACAAGCCCGAATATTATTCATTCTCCCAACCCATGCCATCTGATCCTGCATCTTCAATTCTTCCGTCACGCCTTGCTTTTCTTTCATCTGCTCCACCAATCTGTCCATCATCTGATTACACTCCTCGTCAACCTGATGCAGATGCTCATTTAACTTCCCGGCAAGTACCAACTTCAGATATAATCCTTTCCGATGCTCCTGCAAATATATCTTTCTCAACATTCCATACTTTCCAATCGGATACTCTGTCTCTTCCGGGAGGTACAGGTCTGGATAATACAGACCGTCCTCTCCTAAAGTATAACTGATTCCATTTTCTCCCATAATGTGTTTCTCCATGATTGTCCTCCTATCTTGCTCCCCGATCTTTGTTCTGACTACGGGTATGCTGTTTATTTTTCTGTTCATTCTGTATTTCTTGTTTCTTTTCTGCCAGCTTCGCCCTAATACCATGTGCTACTGGCTCTTTTCCTGTTTCTTTCTTCCATTTTTCTATTGCAGTTCGATACTGACTATACTCAGTTTGAGAAGCCTTAAAATCCTTTAAAAAATCCTGTACACTTCTATAACCGATCTTCTGCGCAATCCTCGGAAGGTAATCTTTCATATCTCTGATCTGGCTTTTCAGTTCATCAATTTCTTTCTGCAATTCTTTTTTCTTTCTTCCTTTAAACCATCCCTTGACCTCTGACAGTTCTTTCTTCTTTGCAGAAAGCTGTTTTTGTTTCTGTTGAATTGCACCGTTTTGATCTTCCAGTTCTTTATTCACTTTAAATAGTTTCGGATACTTTGATGCAAGCCTCGTCATTTTAGGTTGTTCCGGTTCTGCCTTTTCTTCTTTTGTTGTCTTGACTGCTGCCGTGCTATTTTCAGCAACATGCTCTGGGTGTTCTGCTTCCGTTTGCTCTGTCTGTTTTGGCACTTCCCTGGGTTTCTTAAAAAGCACACTTGCTATCAAAAACTCCAATGCCTCAACAGCCACTGTTACAACTCTGGAAAATAATCGTGGTCTGTTTCCACGCCGGGCAATTGATTCCCTGATTGGCTCCGTGATTTCTTTCCGCTTCACTTCCATTATCTTCGGTTCCGGCACTCCACTAATCAATGCCATATCAACAGCTCTGTTCCATTCCCGGCGTTTTTGATTATCCGCTTCTATTTCCTGTGCCTTCGGATTATTTTTTCCGATTTTCTTTGTTGCAAGATAAACACTGCCACGCTCAAATACCTGTAGTTTCTGTTTCTCGTCCTGCACATAAATATTGATTAAATCTGTATAAGAATGCTTTACCTCATCCAGAAATGAATTGCACTTGAAGCGTTCATCTTTCGCAGTAAACAGCTTCTTCTCATAGACTTCTCCTTTCTTCACAATACTGCAGCCTTCTCGGATCTCGCCATCTTCTCCTAATATCTCTTTCTTGGTTCGGACATGTTTTCCATTTTCATCATAAAACATATTTCTGCTGGCAATCTTAATGATTGGTTCATCCAGTAGTTTCCGTTCTGCAAATATCAAATGAATGTGATAATTGGTCTTTCTTTTATTGTGGTGCAAAGCAGCAATACACTCTGTTCCATAATTCTGTTTAAAATGATTTGTAAAAAGCTGTAGCAATCTATCCGGCTGATATTCTGCGAAACTCTCTGGCAAAGCAATAATCAATTCTCTTGCCTCAATGCATTTTCCTTCTGTCCCGCTTTTTACAAATTCTTCCTGATTACATTTTGCAAGTTCCCGCCAGAATTTCCGTTCTGTAGTTTCATAAACTGCATAGAGATTTTCCTGTTTTGCATGACTGGATATATAAGTGATTCTGCCTTTTACATTGCTTAGTTTTGTCATTTGAATAAATGAATTTCTTCCGATAGGCACTCCCTCCTTGTCTTCGGCAAAATAAATTCCGCCATTTCATTTGTGAGTGGATGAATCGGCATCCGTTTACGAACTAACTGCCGTTTCCGGCTATATTAGCTCCCGGCAGGGCGAAATACACAGAGCATAAACGAAGTTTGTGCGATGGGTG
>OLNL01003143.1_pt1 | contig 11304 bp, 8 predicted proteins | sample 1672181 | NCBI WGS metagenome assembly OLNL01 (sample SAMEA3136656, study PRJEB25190) | human gut metagenome | biome: human gut; feature: human-associated habitat; material: faeces | place: Austria | collected 2013
GGGATTCCCCCTTGTGGGAATGTTTACCGTACTGATCGGCGCAGGATGTAACATCCTGTTAGACCCGATTTTTATCTTTGGTTTTCATATGGGGATTTCCGGTGCTGCCATTGCAACTGTTATTTCGCAGATACTCTCTTGCATCTTCGCAATGACCTTTCTGTTTGGAAAAAAGGTTCCTGTAAAGATCACCTTCGGGCAGTACAGCTTAAAAGTTATAAAAAAAATCCTTTCCCTGGGATTTTCTCCTTTTCTGATCCTGGCCACAGACAGCCTAATCCTGATCTTTATGAATACAGTGCTCCAGAAATATGGCGGTGCTTCCCAGGGCGATATGCTGATCACCTGTGCCACCATTGCTCAGAGCTATCTGCTTCTGATCACCTCACCCATGATCGGGATCAGTGGAGGTACACAGGCAATCCTGAGCTACAATTACGGTGCCAGATGCGCAAACAGAGTCAAAGACGCAGAAAGGAACATTCTGGGAGTAATGCTTATCTTTACCACCATCATGTTCCTTCTCTCCCGCTTTATTCCCCGGTACTTTGTTCTTCTGTTTACCACTGATCCACAGTATATCAGATTCTCTGTCTGGGTCATCCGTACCTATACACTGATGATCATTCCGCTAAGCTTCCAGTATGTCTTTGTAGACGGGCTGACTGCCCTGGAATGTCCAAAGACAGGACTTGCGCTCTCCGTTACCAGAAAATCTCTTTTTGTGATCAGCGCAGCTGTCCTGCCCTCTTTCTTCGGTGCAAAAGCGGCTTTTTTCGCAGAACCTGTTGCTGACGGAATCTCCTCCGCCCTCTCAACAGTCGTATTCCTGCTCCTGATCAACCGTCATCTGGATAAGCGCTGCCGAATGCCTGTGAAAGATATGTAACCGAATATCCGCTTGACCAAAGTCAAGAAATAACATTACAGACATAATTTTTTCTTCATATCTTTCATTACATAAAAATAAAGCAGGATCAAAAGTGCTGTCGCCACGATCCAGGCAAAGGGACTGGCCATACAAGCCATCCTGTAGCTTTGTTTATGGGCAGCCACAATAGCCATCACTCCTCTGCCAAACAGCTCCGCCACACCGGAAAGCATAGGCAAAAGTCCATAGCCCATCCCCTGGAATCCATTACGGTAGCAGTTAACCACATAGAGTGGAATCATAAACATCCCCACACACTGCAGGTAAACATCCACCATTGGGATCACCACATCCGCATTATCTGAGATAAACAAATATGAGAAGTACTTCCCTGCATAAAACAGGATAAAGCCCACTGCTACTGCATAGATGCAGCCGATCACATCTGCCGCACGGAATCCCCTGCGCACGCGGTCCAGCTGGCGTGCACCAATATTCTGGGCATTATAGGTAGACATTGTAGTGCCCAGAGCCACAAAGGCCTGTGTAAAAATATTCTCAATCTTGGATCCCGCAGTGAAGGCAGCTACTGCACCTGAACCCAAAATATTCAGCGAACTCTGTACCATCATAGTTCCAATCGCTGTGATAGAATACTGCAGTCCCATTGGAATCCCAACACTGATCTGTTTTTTTGCAATATTCGGGTCAAATCTCCAGTCCTCCCTGTCCATCCGAAGCTCCGGAACACGTTTCCGAATATAGATCAGGCAGAGAAGGCCTGACACTCCCTGGGAAATCACAGTGGCCCAGGCAGCTCCCGGTGCCCCGAAATGAAATACAATAATAAATACCAGATCAAGAACAATGTTCAGTCCGGCTGCAAGGATCAGGAAATACAACGGTGTCTTGCTGTTGCCCAATGCCCTGAGGATACTGGATACCAGATTATACAGCACCTGGGTAAAAATTCCTCCGCAGATAATCATAATATATCCATAGGCTCCGTCAAAAATATCCTCCGGAGTATTCATAAATATAAGCAGCCTGTGCATCCCCAGCATGCTCACTGCAGTCATGATCACTGCGATTACCGCTGAAAGGATTGCTGCATTTCCCACAGTCTTGCGCATCTCACTCATACGACCGGCGCCAAACTTCTGAGATGTCAAAACTGTAAAGCCTGTAGTAAGACCCAGCAGACATCCAATAATAAGGAAATTAATCGTACCTGTCGCCCCAACTGCCGCAAGACCTCCTGTACCTACAAACTTTCCCACGATCACAGCATCTGCCATACTGTACAGCTGTTGAAACACATTTCCAAGAAAAACAGGAATCGTAAAATCAAGCACCATCTTCATCGGCTTTCCTGTTGTCATATCTGTCTGCATCCTATTGCATCCTCCCGCCATTTAATCCGACACCATATTGAAGGTAATTTCTGTATTGTTATACACGATATGCCAGGAAAATGCAAGAGTCTTTTTCTCTTTTATCCCTAATCTGTAGTTGAGGGTACTCTGCCTCCACTTTCGAAGCGGGCCAGATTTGACGGCTTGATCCCGGTAATATCCGAAATCTCCTGCTGCGTCATCTTCTGGTTATGTCTTTCATCTACCAGGCTTCTAATCGTTTCTGCTGATTTATTTAACACGGTTTCCTGTATCTTTTCTGTATAAATCGCCAGACGCCTTTCACGGGCTTCCTTTTCTGAAAAATACTCTTTCATATTTTCCTGCATATGCTTCTCATCCTTTGCTCAACATAATTTTAAGCAAATTATATCACGAATGATATTCCTCTGCAAGATATTTATACTTTCTTTACAGAACTTTTAGGGCTTGTTTAATCATTTTATAGGTACTTCATAGGTCGAGTAGGTGCACCCCTTACGGTCGTACACCAATGTGTGTGCAATTTCTATTTGAATCTTCCTATAATTCTCGATTTCTTCTGCAGAAGCGCCTCTCACTGCAAATTTTCCGCAATCCGGGCATTGCTCTGTATTTTTATTTGCGGCAAATGTGTATCTGCAGGCATCCCAGGTGAAAATATTTTCTGTCCCATCTTCCAATCTTATCCACCTCTATCGTACCCTATATTCTGTCAAGACATTGATTATCTGGTAAGCAAATCCGCTCCGTCAAGACTGATATCAAATGCTTCCTTTTGATAATCACAAAACTCCGGACCATCTGGATTGTATAAACTCACACTATTAAATCTTCTTACCAATGGAGTTTTAATATCCTTTATTTCTTTTTTCATCTCACCGGCATCTTTGTCTGACAGTATATGTTTCTGATATATTAAGTGGTTCTCGTGTATCCAGTTCTCAAGATCAGCAATATTATCATCTTCTCTGTAAGCAATATCAATCATTGTCTGCACATGATAATCATTCCATAATGTATTTCTATACCTGTCAATAATTGTTGCGACACTATTATGCTCTCGATCTTCATCTAAAAATATATCTGCTATCTTTTTAAACTCCGCAACCATCTCTTCATATTCTTCATCAGACATCAGACTGTGGTTTTTTTCGCCTTCCGCTATGATTGCTGTTAATGATTTTGCTTTTATGTTTCCGCAGCATGTATTTATTAAATTCAATGTATGTATTACCATCTGAATATCAGCATTATTTCCACTCTTCATCAAATGATACAGACAGACACAGACTCTTTCAATTTCCTCCAGGTAGGTTTCAATAATTCCCGGTAAACGATATCTGAAAATGTTTCTGATAGAGCCTATATAATCATAAATAATATGCCGGTCTTCCTTATTCGCATTTGTGTCAAGCAATGGTATTTCAAAATAACGAGGTTTCGTCCATGTAAATTCGTCTCTTAACTTTTGACTGTACTTTTTATCATCATAAGGCGCTAATGCCGGAATCACAATATCATAAGCGCAATACGCACTTGGCATCATTTTCATGTCAACACACGTAAAGTAAGAAATACCCTGAACACTGTCAATATTCCTTTGCACCCACTGCATCAGCATTTGTGGTATGATATATTCTTGTTTATAAGCACCTTTTCCGCTATGGTTCACAAACGCACATGCCATAACAAGAGGATACATCATTAAACATTTACGTACAGCTTCTAACCATACTGGAAAACGATTATACTTTTCCGCTGTCCCCCACATATAAATTTCCTGCGGAGAATATAATGCCAAAAGTTTCATTTCATTTTTAAAATCAATATTTTTTCCTCGCTGCGCTAATTTTAAATATTGAAATTCTGAATAGTAATATCGCTGGGGATATCCAGATTCCTGCCATGCAAGCGGAAGCATCGTTGCAAGATAAAGACTCGGGAATCCGGCCAGACTAAATCGCTCATTATTGGTCAATGCTTTCTTTGACAAAGGTATATGAAACAATTCATCCGGATTACTTTCTATATCTTTTCTGGTTCCTTCCACACTTCTTACTCTATAAAACAATTCTCCTGACCTTAACCTGAATTTGGTATACCGTTTTCCATCCGGCGTATCAATTTCGTTCCAGTCATCCATTGTTGATATAAATATCGCAGAACGTAAACAAGCCATTACCGCATCAAATTCTTCCTGCGCTCTTTTCGGATCTGCTCCCTCATAATACTTAAATACGTCTAATATCCTATGAATATTTGCTTCAATATTCGGAGATATTTTTTTGAGCATATCTATGATTTTTTCACGCTTGTCTTCCGGGAACTCATCAGCTTCTATTTTTTCGAGTCCGCTTATAAATGAATCTGCTTCTTCCTCATATTTTTCTACTATGTCAAAGTTACTATCATAATATTTTTTTGGTAATTCCAGGCTTTTTAAAAACTCTTCTATTGGCATATTGCTTTCATCCTCTCTATAGAATCTCCTTGTACCTTTGTATTCTCCCGAATGATTAGATATCATTCGACATTCAGATATGGTCTCAAATGCTTAATCAGTTCATGTACTTTTGTCCCTGGTGCTGCACTCGCTGGCGGTTTTCCCTCATTTAATTTATCTAATCGCTCGGCATTGGCTATTGCATAATCCATAAAAGGCCATAGAACCTGAAACATATCTTTTCTTCCTTTGGCATATTCTCCCTGGCCGATATTTTTCAGCCATTCTGTCAGTTTAGGCCAATATTCACTTCTATGAATATCCGATTGAAAGAAACCAAAATGTAACAGGAACCACAACTCTATACACTGGTTTGACCATATCGCATGATACTGAGTCTCTTCCGTAGATAAATTCAAACATGTTTCATTTGTTTTATTGATATTAGAAGCCGGAAAATCATCTGTATCATATACAATCCAAATATGTTTATATCCGTTGGGATTACTCTTCGCCCTGTTTATCGCTTTTTCCAGAAGAGTAAGTGTATTGTTTCCTTCACCATAAACGTCAAGCTGAATCTTATCCCTGTACTGCCTGTTTATAATATCCCTGACTGCTTCAAAATACTGTGGCTCCGTTGCGGTACCTTCTGTTACAATCAGATGATATTCCGGTCGTAGCAAAATACTCTTATCCCGTCTCGGCTTCATCCAGTTCTTTCCCATATCACTTTTTTTCGGAGGTTTCAGACTCATTGCCATTCGCCTCCTGCTAACATATTGGTAAGATATGGATCTGCTCCATAACGACCTTCCAAATATTGCTTATCATACGCTGCAGTGCTGTTTACCCGTTCATTGTTTTCTCTGCGAATTTCATACAGGGAATAAATCTCACTTTCATGATCTGCATTTTCTGCAGCAAACCAGATCTCATCCCGTCTGAAAACGCTATTCTTCATGGTGGTCATATCGTGGGAAGTAAACAATAACTGTGCACCTTTCTTATTGACGTTTGTGTTTTTAAAAAGAGAAATCACATATCTCAGCAGCTTAGGATGGAGTTTTGCATCTAATTCATCAATGATAACCAGCCGTCCTTCCTGCAGGGCAAGTAAAATCACTGGTAAAGCTGCAATCATTTTCTTTGTTCCGTCTGATTCGTCACTAAATTTTAACTCATAAACTTTTCCGGCAATCCTGCGCTGTGTATAAAGTTCCTGTTTCTCATCATCATACCGATATCCTGTCATATCAATATCAACATCATTCAAAGCCTGTATAATCCGTTTCCGGAATGTTTCATCATTAGAAAGCATAATCTGCCTGTCAGCAATTGGATTCGCATAATTTCTGACAATGCATGATTCAAACCATTTCTGAACTTCTACAATTACCGGGATATCATAATTGATTGCAAGAAAAGACAAATATGGCATCTTGGGATTCACAGAACGATTGATACTTGCCTTATTGATACTGGCTCCCAATGTAATTTCAGAACCTTCCCGGTCAAAAACCATTCCCGGTCTTTTTCCGCCAATTGCCTTCCAATACAAAGATTCCTCTATCACTTCATCTGCACATATTGATAAATTATAACGATACTCACTCTTTCCCTGTCTGAAATATATCTCAAATTCTGTTGGCAATTCCTTTGATATTTCATCAAATAAAAACGGCGAAGCACTTACCTTCTGCTGAATAATTACTTTTTCCCGTGCTTTCTCTAATTCATAAACAGGTTTTACCACTGTAGAAATCAAGCATGAAAGTGCAAGCAAAAGATTTGTCTTTCCACCACCATTCGGACCATATACGGCTCCTACCGGAAGAAGTGCATTTCCTTTTTCACTTGTTAAAAGTGCATCCGAAAACTCTGGAACTGATGTCGCCTGAAAATCAAAGGTTGTTGCTTCTTTATATGATTTAAAGTTTTTAAAAGAAAACTGACACAGCATTCTATCTCTCCTCCTGTTCTGCTGGTTGTCCTATTGAATATTATTATATCGTTATTGTCTTCTGTTTTCAAGTTTTATATTATGTTTTCAAAAATATTATTTCTTATATCAAATATAAAAACGGTGTTTTCTTTTTTATTATAGCCGACAAATCAATATTTATGATAGAATCGTGTTGATTTTTTTATTCACCTGCATAACCTGACACTGGCAGCAAAAAGCCAGGCCCTCTAACCTCTCGATTAGGGAACCTGACTTTCATCACTTACGGTTATGCTCCATATCTACTTCTGGTGCTTTTGTAAGTGCCTCAAAACATGGCGTAGTGACTGCATCTTCCATTCCTGATATACTGTGACAAACCGTATATTTAAGGAGGCGTACTTATGGCAAGACAAAATCAGGAAACAATCACAACGTTTGGAGAGGTTCTGCATTCTTCCAATATCTCTTATTCTCAGAATCGTTCCTCTTCCAATGATAACCGGCTGATGATTTATCTTCAGGGAATGAAAGTTTATATTCCAGATAACTTTCAGCCGGATACACTTTTAAAGCTTCTTCAGACACTGAAAAAATTATAATGAAGCGTATTGCAGAAGGAGCCACCCGGATCTTCCTTGCCTGCGGCAAAGACTACTTTCTATAAGTTACTGTTCAGGGGTTAGCTGGACAGTAACTTATAAACTAAAAAACTTTGCAATTGTTGCCAGCTCAGCTAAGGCAACAATCAATTTTTAAGCTAAATTTTCCACAAAAGCAAGAAAAGTCAAAAGTTCCTATCTTTCTTATTGCGTGAATTTAATGCTTCCAATTTTTCTGCCTCTTTTTTTATATCTATCATAATATGGCAAATTTTTACAACTTTGCCTCCATACACATGTTCTGTCATACAAATGTATTGGTCATCTCTTAACTTTTTCTGAATTAATTCTATTTCCTCTCGATATACTATCCTGTTAATTTTCCAACAAAATTCATTTAACTCTTTTAGCTTTTTCAGAAAGTCCTGATATTTTTCCCATGTGTTTTGAATATTATCAACATCTGCATATAAGAGCAAAAAGTGTATGTTTTTTGAAATATAATTATAACCCAAAATTTTTCCTATATGTAATTTAATATTGGTCTCATTTATCCCACCAATCTTAACGCCTTCAATAATACTGATTGGTTTTGAGCCATGATATAGAAGTAGATCCAGACTTCCAACACTTTGCCATCCATTTGACAGCACATTTGTCGCGGTCCCTTCCTGTGTCTGGTCCCACATCGCATAATCGTAAAGTTCCTGCTGATTTCGATTAAATAAAACCATAACCATTTTATTATAATAGTTTTCAGGTGCTGCCTTTCCATCTTTTCTTAAATAGTCACAGTATTGAGATACTACAGAGGCAGTTTCCAACATTAAACACAGCAAGTGTGATTCAACAGGACTCCTCATTTCTCTTAAATGTAGACTCAGATATGCAGTTTCCTCTTCAGTTAAAAAATGTATCCTATTTAATGCATTCCTTATTTGAACAATATCCGTATATTCGTTCTGCACACCTGAAGGAACTTTTATTTTCCCTGCATTTTCATCTTCTATTTGTCTGTATAACTCTTTGAGTTCTTCAGTTTTGCCATAATACTTCTGCAATAGAGTTACCAAATTTTCAGCTTTCTTAAAGTTACCATTCTTAATATGTGCATAAACAATATAACATGCACAGGAAATATCCATCAAAAATTTTTGCGGCATTTCCTCACTGATCTTCCATAACTCTCCCCATTCACCTAATTCTTCAAAAAGAAATAAAGCATTTGCATATACTAATAATGAATCTCCATTTTTTAAATCAAAATTCTGCTCTAATTCCGACAAATGCTGTTTCGCTGTCATATAATATTTTTCCCGTTCCTCACCAGAAGACTGAACGCACATTCTGACTTCCGCAATAAAACGATTAACATTCGCTGCATAACAACCCGGATCTTCCTTTAAAATTGTATCATATATTGTCTTTGCTTTCCTGATATCACTTATTTCTCCTTTTTCCAGATAAACAAGCGCTTTATAAAAAGAATTTATACGATCATCCGGAAGTTTCATAATTTCTGCTACATTATCATTCATAAATAGCAGTTGTAATTCCTTTTCCTTCATCCAATCATAGTATTCATTCTGGTAAACACTTTTTCTTTTATTCACATGTCCCCTGAACTCTTTATACATTTCATCAATTTTTCCAACAAAATTCTCTTTAAAAGACTTATCCGTATAACATAAACCCAACATAGTATCTATCAACTTTTGCATAGTTGGTAAAAAAATTAAGTCCTTTGTAAAATCTTCCTCCAGCCTTTCTTTCAAAATATCTACGAACTGCTGATATGCTGTTATTTTTTTTACATTTTTCATATAAAAAATTATTTTTTCGATGGCCTGTGTTTTTAAAAAGTTTGTAATATGCTCTTCATTTTCATCATCTAACATGCAAAAGGCATCTGCATAATCTGCCAGGAATACCTCGGCCTGAAGAATTCGTATATTCTCAGGCTGGAAAGGATCACAATCTTTTTTCTGATATCCGGTAAAACAATCTACAAACCTTTTTTGTACCTCTTTCCGGCTTTTGAGGCTGAGTATAATATCTCCTTTTTGAATAAAGTCAGCCATCATATATAAATGTACCAGACCAGCTTTTCCCACAGATAATAATGGAGACTTTTCTTTCATCAGATCAACTTCAGCTGCATATTTCTCAGGTGATATTATATCGCAGAATTCCTTTACACACTTCATTCCTTCATCTGCAACATATTCCAGCATGTCTGAATGCCATTTTTTCTCCCAGAATTCCCAGTTTACTACAGAAACACATACTTTCTCTCTCATACAATCCTGAATCAACACCTTATAAAATTCCAGAATCTTTTCACCTGAGTCACTTCCACCATATAATTCCACCCAAATCAAATACTCAGCACCAAAACGCATCTTATTTACACTGCGGGTACTTCTCTCATAATCAGCTTTCAGGTAATTTAAAATCTCTTCGTTGCACTTCTGCCTGACTTCTCTTTCCCCGGAATACCATCTCATAAAACTTTCATGCAATAAACTTACCGATTTCTGCTGCCTTGTTGCTGTTATATTATAATCAGCTCCATATGTTACCATATACCACAGTAAATCTTTCAATGCAGTTTTCCATTCCTTTGAGCTTATACTTAAAATACCAGCCTTTAAAACAGCAAATATATTCTCATTTATTTCCTCCAATACCTTTTCCTTTATCTGCCCACCCATCTTCTCTATATCTTTAAGCTTATCCCATAAAAGCACAGATAATCTTGCAAACATCTGAGGATCTTCCATACAATCCGTTAAAAACTCCGGCTGAGTTATCAGATATTCTGACATTAAATGTAAACAGGGAATATTCATATATTGGCAGCATTTTCTTCTTTCATCCAAAGACATATTATCATATGCCTGTTTGTATAAAAGGAAACAATGCTTTTCCAACTTGAAAGGATCATGTAAAGAATGAAACAAATCTACCCTTTCATTAAAATATATAAAATTCATCAAAGGTCTGTCCGGAAAATCAAAATCTTCTATCGTCAATGTTTTATTTCCCTGTTTATTTTCAAGGATATATTTATGAAAAATTATTTTCTGATATTGCGCCCATGTGTACTTCTGAATCTCTTCCACATATTCCATGCAGTTACAATACAATTCTTTTTTGTTGGAAACATACTGATATACCCCATATATATCCAGAACATCCCACCAGTAAAACCAGCACTTCTTTTCTTCTTCATTTCCTGTTTCACAAATAGAATCCCACCATACAGCAAATATCAATGCTCCCTCTTTTCTTATCTGCATTATTTCCGGAAAAGCCATATCATTTTCTTTCTGTAAAAATTCATACAATGACTTAAGAAACAAAATTTCAGGATACTTATCCTCCTGATCTTCCGTCCGCATTTTTTTCAAAACACATTCCGAAATAGTAAAAGACCACCTAGCCTTGTGCTTCACCAGCCATCCGTCACTAAATAATGACTGTACCGTAAACGTACCATTAAAACTTTCAGTTTCTGTATACTGTTTATAAAACGCTTCCAATAGCTCTATCCCGTAATACAGAAAATGACCATGCCAGGATTTTAATTGATTTATGACCTCAGTCCATTCAGCAAACTTTGCCTGAATTTCCGTAAGTGGAATGTATTCATGCCGGGTATGTCTTTCACTCTGCGAATTAAGCAATTTTATGAAATTTAAAAGTTTATTCTTATATTCCATTATCTGATAATTCATTCCTGTACCTCACTGTGTTATATGGCAATGTCAAATACTACCCGTTTTATTATTCATCGCTTACTTTTATTTCGTTCTTTTTTCTTTAGGTGGAAAAATTACTGGAAATTCACATTTAATCATCCATGATCACTTATTTTATGATCACGTTCAATTCTCAAAATTCGAAATCTGTCTTCCTTACGATATCCAAAGCATCTCAGTACACTGCTAAACCTAAACTTCATAATCGTTTTTCCCTTATATTTCCTGTAAACGGTAGAATACGAGTACCTTGACAAATAGCAGACCGCTTTTGCGGTCTGT
>OLNL01003155.1_pt1 | contig 11262 bp, 8 predicted proteins | sample 1672181 | NCBI WGS metagenome assembly OLNL01 (sample SAMEA3136656, study PRJEB25190) | human gut metagenome | biome: human gut; feature: human-associated habitat; material: faeces | place: Austria | collected 2013
GCCTGTGTTGCGTTCCACACGGAAAACTGCCATAGCTTCATCACTCCTTTGCTTTGGATTTGTTACGCAGTAGAACAGCGATTTTGAGGGAAAAGGTATAAATCCCTTACCGCACGAAAAACACGCCCGCAAAGCCGCTTGTAGCAAGGCTTTTTCTGCCCCTACTGCGTAACAAAGGGCATGAAAAAAGCGGCGTTCCTGTTCTTCCGTGTGGAAGTGGGAAACGCCGCTTGTGCGGTGCAATATTTAGTTGTAGTACAAACCATGCTTGTCCGTTGTCCGAAAAACCTTGATTTTACTGTGTTTCAAAAAGTATCGTTATCTAACCTCATCTTTATACAGATCCGGATACCGCACTGGATTATATTACAAGGACAGGTGCAGATTCTCTTGCAGTTGCAGTCGGAAATGCACATGGAGACTATGCATTCCCGCCGAAACTTGATTTTGACAGAATTGATGTGATTTCAAAGAAAGTCAATATCCCACTGGTGCTTCACGGTGGTTCCGGACTTGCAGATAATGATTTCCGTCAGGCGGTCCAACTTGGGGTATCCAAAGTCAATATTTTCACGGATATCGACAAAGCGGGAAAAGCCGGTGTGGAAGCCGGAATTGCAGCAGGAGAGAGAACCATGATGGGACTTATCGCATATGAGATTGATGCAATGAAGAAAGTTGTTGCCGAAAAGATCCGTCTGTTTGGATCTGAAGGGAAAGCGTGCTAAATAAGGATATTTATGATATTAGAGAAGGAAATCTGCGTTACAGTGGATTTCCTTTTTTGCTTTTTAAAGAGTTGTTCTTCTTTGCAGTCCCCGTTGACAGTGAAAGTTAAAACCCGTATAATGAATTATAAGATTGACATGATGTGGAGGGCTTGATTCTATGATTATTGCAAAGAATGATGAAGATAAAAGAAGCCGTGTGTGGAACTATGTGACAGGAATTACGACCGTTCTGATCATTATCGTGGCTGGATATTTCATTTACCAGGGATTTTTCGGAAATCCGCTGGAAGGAAAGTGGAAGCATGATGAGAGTGATATGATACTGGAAGTAGATGACCATAATGAAGCAGAGCTTGACTGGAAGAACCTGATCGATGGTAAGGATGTGGATGTGGAACTTGGATATACACTGGATATCAAGGCAAAGCAGATTACATTTACTGTAAAGCAGGAAGAGCTGGATGAGACAGCGAAAGAACTTGGTGATAATGTAACTGCATCGGAAGTAGAGCAGGCGATCAATTCTGTACTCACTACATTCAATTACAGTGTGGACGGAACCGAGCTTACACTTACCGAGTGGGATTATGGGGACCAGATGATTTTTGAAAAAGCAGACAAATAAAGAGAACCCTCTCTCTGTGGGCACGAAAGTCCGCAGGCAGAGGGTTTTGTGTGAGAACAGGAGGTTAAAAGCAGATGACAAGGAAGGAGACAAAAGTAATAAATATCGGAGGAAGAAAGATCGGTGGAGGCAATCCGGTAGCGATCCAGTCCATGACAAATACAAAGACAGAGGACGTGGAATCTACAGTTGCACAGATTCTTGCTCTGGAAAAGGCAGGATGCGAGATTATCCGCTGTGCAGTTCCGAATATGGAAGCAGCACAGGCTTTACAAGAGATTAAGAAACAGATCCATATTCCACTGGTTGCAGATATACATTTTGATTATCGTCTTGCGATCGCTGCAATTGAAAACGGTGCAGATAAAATCCGTATCAATCCGGGGAATATCGGAAGTGAGGACAGAGTCCGTGCGGTTGTGGAGAAAGCAAAAGAATACGAGATTCCGATCCGTGTCGGGGTGAACAGTGGTTCGCTGGAGAAGAACCTTCTGGAAAAATATGGTGGTGTGACTGCAGAGGGAATCGTGGAAAGTGCACTTGACAAGGTACACATGATCGAGAACATGGGCTATGACAATCTGGTGGTCAGTATTAAGTCCTCAGATGTCATGATGTGTGTAAAAGCGCATGAGCTGATCGCAAAGAAATGCCCGTATCCGTTGCATGTGGGAATCACCGAGTCCGGGACGCTGCTTTCAGGCAATATTAAATCTTCAGTAGGACTTGGAATCATCCTTTATCAGGGAATCGGAGATACGATTCGTGTATCGCTGACAGGGGATCCATTAGAAGAGATCAAGAGTGCAAAACTGATCCTGAAAGCACTGGGACTTAGAAAAGGAGGAATTGAAGTTGTATCCTGCCCGACCTGTGGACGTACCAAGATTGATCTGATCGGACTTGCCAATAAAGTAGAGACGATGGTTGCTGAATATCCACTTGATATCAAGGTTGCAGTGATGGGATGCGTGGTAAATGGTCCTGGAGAAGCAAGAGAGGCAGATCTCGGAATCGCAGGAGGAATCGGTGAAGGACTTCTGATCAAGAAGGGAGAGATCATCCGTAAGGTAAAAGAGGATGAGCTTTTAGATGCACTTCGTAATGAACTGGAACATTGGGGCGAATAGAAGATGACAAAGCTATTTTTTGATGTGTTTCCAACATTGAATATGGATAACGACAGCCATATGCTGTTTGAAAAGGTGGAGGTGACGAAAATCACCTCCACTTCAGCCAGAAATCATATCAAGGTTTATATTTACAGTACCCATTTGATCCCGAAGAAGACGGTATGTTATGTGGAGGATCAGATTGAGGAGCAGCTGTTTTCGCAGGGGAATATTCCGGTGACGATCGTCGAGGAATACCGGCTTTCCGAGCAGTATACGCCGGAGAACCTGATGCATGCGTATAAGGAGAGTATCCTTTTTGAACTGGAACAGAAAAGTGTGCTGGAGAAGAATATGTTCCAGAAGGCGAAGTGCCGCTTCGAAGGGGAGCGTACTATGTGTCTGACTATGGCGGACACGATTGTTGCAGAGGGAAAGACCAGCGAGATCACCAGCTATCTGAAGGATGTCTTTGAGAACCGTTTCCATGTGCCGGTGGATGTGGAGATCGACTACGAAGAGGTGAAAGAGAGCAAATACAAGAAATTCAATGAGATGCAGCTTCAGCAGGAAGTAGATGCGATCAGGGAAAGGAATCAGAAGCTGCAGGCACAGCATGCTACGGAAGAGGCGGCGAAAGCAAAAGAAACGGAAGGCATATCAAAGAAGAAAGCGGAAAAAGCAGAAGATGCCGCTAAAGAAGCAGATGCATCAAGTACGCAGAATAAACAGGAACAGAAGAAACCGGAGACTCCGAAAAAGCAGGAATTTGCAGGAAAGTCCAGTGGGTTCAAAAGTGGCAAGGGAAGCTTTGTGCGTCGGGATTATCCGCTCAAGCGCTCCGATGACCCGAACGTAATCTATGGACGGGACTTTGACGATATGCCGATCGAGCTGAAGACAGTTACCGGAGAGATGGGTGAGATTACTTTCCGGGGACAGGTGATCAGCTTTGATACCCGTGAGATCCGGAACGAAAAGACAATCGTCATGTTTGCCGTGACCGACTTTACCGACACGATCATGGTCAAGATGTTTACACGCAATGACCAGCTCCCGGATCTGCTTGCGGAGATTAAAAAAGGTGTATTTCTGAAAATCAAAGGAGTTACGACGATTGATAAATTTGATGGAGAGCTGACCATTGGTTCTGTAACCGGAATCCGCAAAACTTCGGATTTCCGTGTAACAAGAAAAGACAAGTATCCGGAAAAACGCGTGGAGCTTCACTGCCATACCAAGATGAGCGATATGGATGGTGTTTCCGAGGCAAAAGATCTGGTAAAGCGAGCACATGACTGGGGGCACCCGGCGATTGCGATCACCGATCATGGTGTGGTGCAGGGGTTTACCGATGCCAATCATGTGATCGAGGATCTGGATAAGGATGATCCATTTAAAGTTATTTATGGAGTGGAAGGATATCTGGTAGATGATCTGACTAAGATCGCAGAGAACGAAAAAGGACAGGACCTGGAAGGCACTTACGTGGTATTCGATATCGAGACAACCGGTTTTTCCGCTGTGACTGATCGGATCATCGAGATTGGCGCGGTAAAAGTGGAAGACGGTAAGATTACAGATAAGTTCAGTACCTTTGTCAATCCGAAACGTCCGATCCCGTTCCGTATCACGGAACTTACCAGCATCACCGATGAGATGGTCATCGATTCGCCGGATATTGAGACGATCTTGCCGCAGTTTATAGAATTTATTGGCGATGCGGTTCTGGTGGCGCATAATGCTTCTTTTGATGTGGGATTTATCGAGCAGAACTGCAAAAGGCAGAAGATTGAGGCTGATTTTACTTATGTAGATACCGTTGCACTTGCCCGTGTCCTTCTTCCGGCACTGAACCGTTTCAAGCTGGATACCGTTGCAAAAGCTTTAAATATTTCCCTGGAGAATCATCACCGCGCAGTTGATGATGCAGGCTGCACGGCAGAAATCTTTGTGAAATTTGTGCAGATGCTTAAAGAACGGGAACTGACAACGCTTGCAAAAGTTAATGAATTTGGGGATCTGAACCCGGATTCTATTAAAAAGCTTCCGACTTATCATGTCATTATTCTTGCAAGAAATGACATTGGTCGTGTGAATTTGTATCAGCTTGTTTCAGCATCCCATCTGGTTTACTATAACCGCAGACCCCGTATCCCGAAAAGTGTGTTAAATGAGCACCGGGAAGGTCTGATCGTGGGAAGTGCCTGCGAAGCCGGAGAGCTTTACCGTGCACTTCTGGATGGAAAGCCGGATGAGACGATCGCGAAGATCGTGGATTTTTATGACTATCTGGAAATCCAGCCGCTTGGAAACAATGCATTTATGGTAGAGAGTGACAAAGTAACTTCGGTCAATTCTATGGAAGATATCATGGATCTGAACCGGAAGATCGTGCATCTTGGGGAGCAGTTCCACAAACCGGTCGTGGGAACCTGTGACGTACATTTCATGGATCCGGAAGATGAGGTATACCGCCGGATCATCATGGCAGGAAAAGGATTTGGAGATGCCGATAAGCAGGCACCACTATACCTTCGTACAACGGAGGAAATGCTGGATGAATTTGCCTACCTTGGTTCGGAAAAAGCGTATGAAGTTGTGATCAGGAACACCAATCTGATCGCGGATATGATCGAGAAGATTTCTCCAGTCCGCCCGGATAAGTGTCCTCCGGTTATTGAGAATTCCGACCAGATGCTGCGAGATATCTGTTATAATAAAGCCCATTCTATGTACGGGGATCCCCTTCCGGAGATCGTACATGAACGACTGGAAAGAGAACTGAATTCCATCATTTCCAATGGATTTGCGGTTATGTATATCATTGCGCAGAAGCTGGTATGGAAATCCAACGAGGATGGTTACCTGGTAGGATCCCGTGGTTCGGTAGGATCTTCATTCGTTGCAACTATGGCAGGAATCACGGAGGTCAATCCTCTGGTTCCACATTACTATTGCAGCAATTGTCACTATAGTGATTTTGATTCGGAAGAAGTGAAAAAATATGTGGGTGGCTGTGGACACGATATGCCGGATAAGAACTGTCCGGTCTGTGGACAGAAGCTGGTCAAAGACGGATTTGACATTCCATTTGAGACTTTCCTTGGATTCAAGGGAAACAAAGAGCCGGATATCGACCTGAACTTCTCCGGAGATTACCAGAGTAAAGCGCATAAGTATACGGAGGTTATTTTCGGAAAAGGTCAGACCTTCCGTGCCGGAACCATTGCCGCACTTGCAGAAAAGACGGCTTATGGATATGTGAAGAATTATTATGAGGAGCGTGGTGACCGTAAGCGAAACTGCGAGATCGATCGTATCGTAGCTGGCTGTACCGGAATCCGCCGAAGTACCGGACAGCATCCGGGGGGAATCGTAGTTCTTCCGCATGGAGAGGACATTAACTCTTTCACTCCAATCCAGCATCCGGCAAATGATATGACGACCGATATTATCACCACTCATTTTGATTATCATTCCATCGACCACAACCTTTTGAAACTGGATATTCTCGGACACGATGATCCGACCATGATCAAAACGCTGGAAGAGCTGATCAATTCCGATGCGATGGACAATAAATACGATGGAGTGAATAATGTATTTAAAGCGACTGATATTCCATTGGATGATCCAGGTGTAATGGGACTTTTTGCAGGAACAGAGGTGCTCGGTATCACACCAGAGGACATTGACGGATGTCCGCTTGGTTGTCTGGGAGTCCCGGAGTTTGGTACAGATTTTGTTATCCAGATGGTAATTGATACCAAGCCAAAGACGCTTTCGGACCTGATCCGTATTTCAGGTCTGTCTCATGGAACAGATGTGTGGCTGAACAATGCACAGACCCTGATTGAAGAAGGAAAGGCAACCATTTCCACGGCAATCTGTACCCGTGATGATATCATGACTTATCTGATCAACAAAGGTGTTGAAAGTGAAGAATCCTTCACAATCATGGAACGTGTGCGTAAAGGAACCGTCGCAAAAGGAAAATGTAAAGAGTGGTCACAGTTTAAAAAAGATATGCTGGAGCATGACGTGCCGGAATGGTATATCTGGTCCTGTGAGCGGATCAAATACATGTTCCCGAAAGCCCATGCTGCAGCTTATGTCATGATGGCATACCGGATTGCCTACTGCAAGATCAATTATCCGCTTGCCTATTATGCGGCATACTTCGGAATCCGTGCATCTGCATTCTCTTACGAACTGATGGGACAGGGAAAAGAAAAACTTCTCTACCATATGAAAGAATATAAAAGAAGAGCAGAACTCAATCAGCTCAGTAAAAAAGATCAGGATACCTTAAAAGATATGAAAAATGTACTGGAAATGTATGCCAGAGGATTTGATTTTTTACCGATCGATATCTACAAATCCAAAGCATCCAAGTTCCAGATCGTCGGCGACAAGCTCCTTCCACCGTTCAACACCATTGACGGCATGGGCGATAAAGCCGCCGAGGCTATGGAAATTGCCGCTAAAGACGGACCATACCTCTCTAAAGATGATTTCCGTCAGAGAACAAAAGTCAGCAAGACATTGGTTGACTTGATGGCAGATATGGGTTTGCTGGGCGACCTCCCGGAGACCAATCAGTTATCCCTGTTTGATTTTGCCTAAATAAAAAGTCAAAGTACTTAAAGATAAGTTATCATTCAATATAACTTAAAAAAGTGCTTTGGCTTTTTTGCATATAAGAGAAAAGTATAAATTTGCATTTGGTTAGGTTAAACAAAGCCTTTTGCTGCATTTTGCCAGTAACGTAGAAGCCAGAGTTCCGTTCCGACTATATCCATTTCCAATTCCGTTGAGTGCAATAGAGATGAAACACAAGTCGGAACTCTGGCACCACCGATTCCACACCCATAAAAATGCACAAAATGATCACTATTTTTTTGGTAGTTATTTATGGCTGAAAATGATTGACTTTGACTGAAAAAGGCGATATATTAGAGCTAAAGATGAACGAAAAAGAAAACAAATGATTGAAAATGACTGAAATATAAAATACAATTGAATAAATCAGTCATAACCAGTCGAAATGGAGGTGAGATAAGTGCTTGCAGAAGAAAGATTCAGTGAAATTCTGAAATTAGTGAATGAACACAAGACAATCACTGTTCAGGAACTGACCGAGCTTCTGGATATGTCAGAGTCAACGATACGAAGAGATCTGACAACACTTCATAAAAAAGGAAAGCTGATCAAGGTACATGGTGGTGCAACCGCAGTCAATATGGCGCAGTACACCAGAGACGAATCTGTTGCAGTCAGACAGGATCTGAACATTGATGAAAAGGTGCAGATCGGAAAGTATGCATCATCTCTGATTGAAAAAGATGATTTCGTCTATATCGATGCAGGAACAACCACTGATTTTCTGATTGATTTCCTGACAGAGCAGGACGCTGTGTATGTGACAAACGGAATCATGCATGCGAAGAAGCTGACACAGAAAGGATGTATAGTTTATCTGATCGGTGGGGAATTAAAAGAAGCAACGCTGGCACTGGTCGGAGAGGAAGCAATGAAAACCCTGGGAAGATACCATTTCACAAAAGGATTCTTCGGAACCAATGGGATTCATATAGAGAGTGGATGCACCACACCGGATATCCGGGAGGCTGCGATCAAAGAGATGGCAATCTTAAGAAGCGCAAAGGCTTACATCCTTGCAGATTCAACCAAATTCGGTCAGGTAGCACCGGTAACATTTTCAGAACTGGATGCAGTGGACATCATTACAACAAAGCTTAAGGATGCTACATTTAACAAATATAAAAATATTGTGGAGGTTGCAAAATAATGATTTACACAGTGACATTTAACCCGTCTTTGGACTATGTGGTACAGGCAGATCAGCTGATCCCGGGAGAGATCAACCGGACAACAAGCGAACATATCTATCCGGGAGGAAAAGGAAACAACGTATCTGTGATCCTTTCCAATCTGGGACTTAAGAGCAAAGCGCTTGGATTCAAGGCAGGATTTACCGGAGATGTACTGGAAAAGATGCTGGAAGAGTTCGGATGTGAGACAGATTTTATCCCGTTAAAAGAAGGTAATAGCCGAATCAATGTAAAGATCAATGCAGGAACTGAGACTGAGATCAACGGACAGGGACCGGTTATCACAGAAGAAGCAATCCAGGCATTATATGAAAAGCTGGATAAGCTGGAAGAAGGCGATGTACTGATCCTTGCAGGAAGTATTCCGAATACTCTGCCAGAAGATATTTATGAGAGAATCCTGGAGAGACTTTCCGGAAAAGAAATCCGTTTTGTAGTGGATGCAACCAAGGATCTTCTTTTAAAAGTTATGAAATATCATCCGTTCCTGATCAAACCGAACAACCATGAGTTAGGTGAGATGTTTAACGTAGAACTGAAGAGAAAAGAAGACATCATCATTCATGCGAAGAAGTTACAGGCACTTGGAGCACAGCATGTACTGGTATCCATGGCAGGTGACGGAGCGATCCTTGTGACAAAGGATGGAAAAGTCTATGAAACCATGCCTCCGAAAGGAAAGGTTGTCAATTCTGTTGGCGCAGGTGATTCTATGGTGGCAGGATTTATTACCGGATATCTGAATACAAAAGATATGGAAAAAGCATTCCGTCTGGGTGTGGCGGCAGGAAGCGCTTCGGCATTCTGTTCGTGGCTCGCTACAAGAGATGAGATTGTTGCGCTTCTTGGAGAACCGGCAGAAGTGTACCATATATAAAATCAAATGGGAGGAATGACAAGATGAAGATTACAGACTTACTCAAAAAGCAAAGTATTTGCCTCGATGGCAAGGCAGACTCCAAAGAGCAGGTCATCCGTGAAATGGTCGATCTGATGGCAGAAGGCGGGAACATCAATGACATTGACACCTATCGTGAAACCGTCTTCAAACGAGAAGAAGAAGGAACTACAGGAATTGGTGAAGGCATTGCAATCCCGCATGGCAAGACTGAAGCGGTAAGCGCACCGGGACTTGCAGCCATGGTACTTCCGGAGGGTGTAGATTATGATTCTCTGGACGGAGAACCGGCATACCTTATTTTCCTGATCGCAGCACCGAATACAGAGGACAATGTACATCTGGAAGTACTCAGTCGTCTGTCCATGCTTCTGATGGATGAGGATTTCAGAAACAAGCTGCTTCATGCAAAGGATGTTGATGAATTTCTTGCTTATGTTGATGCAGCCGAGAAAGAAAAATTCCCGGAAGAAGCAGAAGAAAAAGCAGAAGCTCCGGCGGATGCATCTACAAAACCGTATCAGATCCTCGCAGTTACCGCATGCCCGACCGGTATCGCCCATACTTACATGGCGGCGGAAGGTCTGGAAAAGAAAGCGAAAGAAATGGGAGTTACCATCAAGGTAGAAACAAACGGATCTGGTGGTGCCAAGAACGTACTGACACCGGAAGAAATCGCTGCCTGTGACTGTATCATCATTGCAGCCGACAAGGATGTCGCAATGGCAAGATTTGACGGCAAGCCGCTGATCAGTACAAAGGTATCTGACGGAATCAACAAAGCACAGGAGCTGATCGAACGTGCCTTGAGTGGAAATGCTCCAGTTTATCACAGCAAGGGTGGAGCAACAGAAGAGGGTGGTGCGTCATCTGACGGAGATACCATCGGACGCAAGATTTATAAGAGCCTGATGAATGGAGTATCCCATATGCTTCCGTTCGTAATCGGCGGTGGAATTCTGATCGCACTTTCTTTTCTGGTTGACGGTGCAAATGCAGGTACAGCAGCATTTGGTAGTGGAACTCCACTTGCAAAATTTTTCAACACCGTTGGAAATACAGCGTTTGGGATGATGTTCCCGATCCTTGCCGGTTATATTGCAATGGCAATTGGTGACAGACCGGCATTGATGCCTGGTATTGTAGGCGGACTTCTTGCAAAAGCCGGAACTTCTGTATTCCTTGTAGAAGACGCATGGATTTCATCCGGATTCTTCGGTGCACTGATCGCCGGATTTGCAGCAGGATACCTGATGATCGGATTGAAGAAATTGTTTGACAAGCTTCCGAAAACTCTGGAAGGGACAAAACCGGTTCTTCTGTATCCATTCTTTGGGATTCTGATCATGGCAGCATTTATGATCTTTATCGTAAACCCACCGGTTGGAGCATTTAACACCTGGCTGAATAATGTCCTTTCCGGAATGGGAGAATCCAGCAAGATGCTTCTGGGAGCGGTTCTTGCAGGTATGATGTCCATTGATTTTGGCGGACCGTTCAACAAAGCGGCATATGTATTTGGAACGGCATCCATCGCAAGTGGACAGTTTGATATTATGGCATCTGTTATGATCGGAGGTATGGTTCCACCGATCGCAATCGCACTTGCCACCACATTTTTTAAAAACCGTTTCACAAAGAGTGAACAGCAGACAAGTATCACAAACTACATCATGGGACTTTCTTTTATCACAGAAGGAGCCATTCCATTTGCAGCATCTGATCCGCTTCGAATCATTCCGCCATGTATAGTTGGTTCTGCAATAGCAGGCGCATTATCCATGATGTTTGGATGCGGATCAAGAGCTCCGCATGGAGGAATTTTTGTCATCGGAATTATTGACAATCCATTGATGTTTTTGATAGCATTGGTTGTAGGAGCTGTCGTAGCAATGGCGGGAATTGTATTACTCAAAAAGCCATTGAAAGCAGAGTAGTAACTTATTAATTTTCTAAATATTTTTTAAAGAACAGGAGTGTTGAATCATGAAAGAATTTAAGTATGTAGTAACAGATGCACAGGGAATCCACGCAAGAC
>OLNL01003159.1_pt1 | contig 11260 bp, 10 predicted proteins | sample 1672181 | NCBI WGS metagenome assembly OLNL01 (sample SAMEA3136656, study PRJEB25190) | human gut metagenome | biome: human gut; feature: human-associated habitat; material: faeces | place: Austria | collected 2013
TGCGGTTGGGACCTGCTTCGGCCCCGCCCCTCTGCCGAGGGCGGCCCCGGGCCTCGCTCCACCCTCGGCCCCTGCGTTCGTTGCCGAAACGCCGCCGTTCGCGACGGGGGCGCCGCTGCTGTGTGCGCAAGCTGCGCAGGCGCGGCGTGCTGGGGAATCGTTGCGGTATACTTTTCGGCAGCTCAATCGTTTGCAACGCCGATGCGCTCATGCGCGCATCGGCCTATGGCGCCCCGCCGGCAACGGCCGCGGGCGCGCCCGCAGGCACTGCGGTTTCGCGGCGCCTGCGTTTTCGACCAAGGAGGATCGCATGGAAGCTGCCGCTATCGTTTTGGCTGCGGGTGCGGGTACCCGCATGAAATCCAAAAAGCCCAAGGTGGCCCACGAGGTTTTGGGCAAGCCGCTTGTGCGCTGGGTGGTCGACGCCGCCCACGCCGCCGGCGTCACCCAGGTGGCAACGGTGGTCGGCCATGCCCGCGAGCAGGTCATCCCGCTGGTCGAGGGCGATACGCAGGTAGTGGTGCAGGAAGTGCAGAACGGCACGGCGGGCGCGGTGCTCGCCTGCGCCGACGCCTTCGCCGGCTTCGACGGCTCGCTGTCGGTTCTCACCGGCGACTGCCCGCTCATCAAGCCCGAGACCATCGCCCAACTGGCACAGGTGCGCGACGAGAACAACGCCGCCGTGGTGGTGCTCACCATGAAGCTGGACGACCCCACCGGCTACGGCCGCATCATCCGCGATGCCGACGGCCAGGTCGAGCGCATCGTCGAGCAGAAGGACGCCACGCCCGAGGAGGCGGCGGTCAAAGAGTGCAACTCCGGCTTCTACTGCTTCGACGCGCGTGCCCTGTTCGATGCGTTGGCCCAGGTCAGCAACAACAACGCCCAGGGCGAGTTCTATCTTACCGACGTGCTTGAGATCTGCCGCAACGCCGGCCGTCCCGTGCTGGCGCTTGCCACCGACGACGCCGCCGAGTGCCTGGGCGTCAACTCCCGCATCCAGCTGGCCCAGGTCACCAAGGTCATGCAGCGCCGCATCAATCACGAGCATATGGCAGCCGGCGTCACCATGGTCGACCCCGACCAGGTGTGGATCGGCCCGGACGTGAAGATCGCCCAGGACGTCGAGCTGCTTCCCCAGGTCATGCTCATGGGCGCCACCGAAATCGGCGAGGACAGCGTCGTCGGCCCGAACACGCGCCTGACCGAAGGTCGGCCGCGGCTGCGTCATCGAGGAGACGGTGTCCATCGAGGCGCAGATCGACGACGCCGCAACCGCCGGCCCGCGCGCCTACCTGCGCCCGGGCACGCACCTGTGCGAGGGCGCGAAGGCCGGCACGCACGTGGAGATCAAGAAGTCCATCATCGGCCGCGGCAGCAAGGTGCCGCACCTCAGCTACATCGGCGACACCACCATGGGCGAGGGCGTCAACATCGGCGCCGGCTCCATCACCTGCAACTACGACGGCAAGAAGAAGTGGCCCACCACCATCGGCGATAACGTGTTCGTGGGCAGCGACACCATGATGGTGGCCCCCGTGACCATCGGCGACGGCGCCATCATCGGCGCGGCGTCTTGCATCACCAAGGAGGTGGAGCCCGACGCGCTCGCGCTCACGCGCCCCGAACAGAAGGAGATCCCCGGCTGGGCCGCCAAGAAACGCGCCCGTCAGGCCGCCGAAGGCAAGTAAGCCGCATCTTCCATAAGCCTCCTGCAATCCGCTGGGCCGGCTGACCGTGAAGTCCTGATAGAGGGTTCGCGTGCCAGCTGGCCTTTTCCTTTTTAGCCGGGTAGAATGAGCTCCGTATGAACAACTGCGAAGCGATGCGAAGGAGCACGCGCATGACTGCGGATATGGAAAAGCGTAAGAGGATGGCAGTGTTTTCGGGTTCCTCGAACCTGAAGCTGGCCGATGAGATCGCACGGGAGATCGGCATCTCCCTGGGCAATGTGAAGCTGGAGAAGTTCGCCAACGGCGAAATCTACGCTCGCTACCAGGAAAGCGTCCGCGGCGCCGATGTGTTCATCGTGCAGTCCGTGTGCTCGAGCCCCAACGGCTTCGACGTCAACGACAACCTCATGGAGCTGCTCATCATGATCGACGCGGCCAAGCGCGCCAGCGCGCACAGCGTCAGCGCCGTCATCACGCATTACGGTTACGCGCGCCAGGACCGCAAGGCCGCCCCGCGCGAGCCCATCACCGCCAAGCTGGTGGCCGACCTGCTCACCGCCGCCGGCGCCGACAACATCATCGCCATCGACCTGCATCAGGACGCCATCCAGGGCTTCTTCGACAAGCCGGTCAACCACATGACGGCAATGCCCATCTTCGTGGACTACTTCAAGCAGATGGGCTTCAAGTCCGAGGAGCTGTGCGTGGTGTCCCCCGACGTGGGTCGCGCAAAGGCCGCCAAGAAGTTCTCCACGCTGCTTGATTGCGACATCGCCATCATGCACAAGGACCGCCCGAAGCACAATCAGGCCGAGATCACGGCCCTGATCGGCGACGTGAAGGACAAGATCTGCATCCTCAACGATGACATGATCGACACCGCCGGCAGCCTGGTGGCCGCCGCAACCACGCTCAAGGCCAAGGGTGCGAAGAAGATCTACGCTTGTGCAACGCACGGCCTGTTCAGCGGCCCTGCCTACGATCGTCTTGAGAACTCCTGCATCGAGGAGGTCGTGGTCACCAACGCCGTGCCCGTGCCGCTCGAGCGTCAGACCGGCAAGATCAAGGTTGTCACGTTGGCCCCGCTGTTCGCGCAGACCATCAAGAACGTGTACAACAACGGCTCCGTCGCCTCTCTCTTCGAGTAGCCGTATCCGCCGGCGCGCTGCCGGCAGCATATACGACACCGCGGGCGCTTCTGCAGCTTGCCTTCGCCGTATGCCGGAACCAGGGCGAACCCTGTTTCCGGTTCTAGGCGAAAGTGCGGCGCAGAAGCGCCCCTTTCTAACTGTTGCGCATCGGTGATTTGGAAGGACCTATGTTTCTAATCGTTGGCCTGGGAAATCCAGGCGAGGAATATGAGCACACGCGTCACAACGCCGGCTTCGATTCGCTTGATCTGGTGGCGGAAGAAGCGGGCGCGCGCTATTGGAAGACCGAGTGCGGCGCGCTCACGGCCAAGGGCGTGTGGCGCGACCACGATGTGGTGCTGGCAAAGCCGCAAAGCTATATGAACACGTCGGGCGGGCCGGTGAAGCAGCTGATGAACGCGTATGGCGTGAAGGCCGACCACCTGATCGTCATCCATGACGAGCTGGATATCGACCCGGGTACCATCCGCGTGAAGTTCGGCGGCGGCCATGCCGGTCATAATGGGCTTCGCAGCATCTGCGACAAGCTGGGCACGCGCGACTGGTTCCGCGTGCGCTGCGGCATCGGCCGCCCGCCGGGACGCATGCCGGTGGTCGATTGGGTGCTCGGCCGCCCGAAGAAGGAGCAGGCCGACGATTTCGCCCAGGCCACGCATCTGGCAAGCCAAGCCGCCCTGGGCCTGGTCACGGATGGTCTGGAGAAAACCCAGCAACGCTTCAACTAACGAGCGCCGTGCGGGTGGATAGGGGGCGGGGGCGCGTTCGCGGTGGCCCTTCGGGGGCGCAGGGTTTTCACTGTAAACGTACTCCGTCCCCTGTTCGCTAGCTTCTCCGCTTGCTTGTTTCGCCGTGCCTGAGCGGCTTGCGAAAGGAGGGCCTTTTGCCTGCAATCGACAAACGCGCTGCATATGCGCTGTTCGCTCTCGTGGTGCTTACCACGGCGTGCGGCAACCTGTCGCAAACCGCCGTGAACGCCATGATGATGGGCATCGTGGCCGATATGGGCGTCACCGTGGAGCTTGGGCAGTGGTTGAGCACCGGCTATATGCTCATGCTCGGGGTTGCCGTGCCGGCGGTCACGTGGATCTCCAAGCGCTTCAGTGCTCGACAGCATGTTCTGCTTGGCATGGGGCTTTCCCTTGCGGGCTCGCTCATATGCTTGGCGGCGCCCTGCTTCTGGGTGCTGCTGGCAGGGCGCGTTCTGCAGGCGGTTTCCACCGGTATCCTCTTGCCGTTCATGACCACCATCGCCATGGTCAGCTTCCCTCCGGGCCGTCAGGCCACGGCCATGGGCATCGCGGGGGTGGCAATGGGCTTCGCGCCCAACATCGGGCCCACCGTGGGCGGCGCCATGGCATCGGCGTGGGGCTGGCGCAGCTTCTTCGTCCTGCTGACGGCGTTGACCTGCTTGTTGGCGGTGTGCGCCTTGGCGCTGGTGAAACCGTCGAAGCCGCATGATGCCGCTGCCCGCCTGGACGCGGTGTCGCTTTCCTTGTCCACCCTGGGCCTGGGAGGCGTGCTGCTGGGCTTCAGCAACGCATCGTCCTTCGCGCTGATCAGCCCCTATGTATGGGGCCCGCTTGTCGTGGGCGCAGCTTTGTGCGCGGCGTTTGTCGTGCGCCAAAAACGTTTGGACAACCCGCTCATCGACCTGGGCGTGTTCCGCTCGCGCCGATTCAGCGCCGGCTTCGCGGCGCAGAACCTGCTGTTCGCCTCGTTCATGGGCGTCACGCTGGTGGTGCCCCTTTACGTGGAGGGCCTGTGCGGCGGCACGGCGCTTCAGGCGGGCATGGTGCTGCTTCCCGGAACCGTCGCCGCGCTCGTGCTCAACCCGCTCGGCGGCGTGCTGACCGACCGCATAGGCGCGCGAAGGGTATGTCTGGTGGGCGGGCTTATGCTGTCCGCCGGCGCCGTGCCCATGTGCTTTTTGGACGCCGCCTCGCCGCTGTGGCAGGCGGTCGTGTTCCAGGGCGTGCGCGCATGCGGCGTGTCGCTGCTCATCGGGCCGCTTACCCAGTGGAGCTTGGCCGACCTGCCGCGACCGCTCGTGCCGCACGGCAGCTCGTTGTCCATCGCGGTGCGCCAGGCCTGCGCCAGCTTCGGCACATCGGCCATGGTGCTTGCCATCTCGGCGGGGCAGGGGATCGCGTCCCGCGGCTGGCTAACCGGTGGCCTGCAAGCCGCGCCGGATGCGCTCGCGGCTCTGCCGTACCACCTGGCGTTCGGCTTCTCAGCCGTGCTGTCGCTGTGCTTGTTCGCAGCCGTGGCGTGGAAGGTCCGTTAGCGCATCTTATGCCGTTCGCGGTCGTTTTCGCGCCAATGGTTGCACGTTCCCGCGCGTCTGGTATACTTCACTTCAGCACTCTACTGTGGTAAAGTGATTGCCAAGGAACCAAGTAGCCATGCCCGCGGGCATGCGCGGAAGGGAAGGGAACATGAAGAAGAAGCTCCTCGGCCTGGTGGCATGCGTGGCCACGCTGGCCCTGTCCGGCGCCCTGCTTGCGGGTTGCTCGGGCTCCGGCGACAAGACCGGTGGCGACTCCGCTGACGGCAAGGAAACCCTGACGGTCGGCTTCGACCAAAGCTATCCGCCGTACGGCTTCGTCGGCGACGACGGCAAGTACACCGGCTTCGACCTGGATCTGGCCCAGGCCGTGTGCGACAAGAACGGCTGGGAGCTGAAGCTGTCCGCCATCGACTGGGATGCCAAGGACGCGCTGCTGGCCCAGGGCAACATCAACTGCATCTGGAACGGCTTCACCATGGAGGGCCGCGAGGATGGCTACACCTTCTCCGATCCCTACATGCTCAATGAGCAGGTCATCGTCGTGAAGGCCGGCAGCGACATCTCCGATTTCGCAGGCCTGTCCGGCAAGACCGTCATGACCCAGGTCGACTCCGCCGCGCTTGACGTGCTCGAGGGCGACCAGGCCGCTGTTGCCGCTACCTTCAAGGGCGGCGCCGCCCAGACCATCGGCGACTACAACAACGCCTTCATGCAGCTTGACTCCGGCATGATCGACGCCGTCGCCTGCGACCTGTCCATCGCCCAGTACCAGATCGCCGCGAACCCCGACAAGTACGTGCAGCTGCCCACCGCCCTGTCCACCGAGCACTACGCCGTGGGCTTCAAGAAGGGCGACACCGAGCTGGCCCAGAAGGTCACCGAGACCCTCAAGCAGCTCGACGCCGACGGCACCGTCAAGCAGCTGTGCGAGAAGTATGCCAGCTACGGCATCAGCTACGACAACTGGGTGCTCGGCAAGTAATGCCCCTGCTTGCCCCCGGCAAGCAGCTTGATAGCGTATCCTATTAGGGCCGGAGATGCGTACCTTTGCCCCCTATGCACGATGCGGCGCGTTTCAAAAAACCGCGTTCACGTGCATGGCGGGCGAGGGAAGCGTCTCCGGCCTTCCGGCTGCTTTTCCCCGCCAACCTGCGAAGGTTGGCATTTGGCGTGTTAAGACAAGAGCGTTTCTCTTGGAAGGAGACCAATGGAATTCGGAACCATGATGGGGCTGCTGCTCTCCGGCCTGCAGTTCACCGCCATCATCTTCGTGGTCACGCTTGTGGGTGCGTTGCCCCTCGGCGTGCTGGTGGCGCTTGGCCGCATGAGCAAGTTCAAGCCGCTGTCGCTTTTGGTGCAGTTCTATATATCGGTCATGCGCGGCACGCCGCTTATGCTGCAGCTGATGATGTGGATGTTCGGTCCGTTCTACCTGTTCGGAGCCTCCATGGGCCCGGATTGGAAGTACTTCGCCTGCTGCATCGGCTTCATCCTGAACTACGCGGCTTACTTCGGCGAGATTTATCGCAGCGGCATCCAGTCCATTCCGCGCGGCCAGTACGAGGCTGCCGAGGTGCTCGGCTATACGCGCACGCAGACCTTCATGAAGATCATCCTGCCGCAGGTGTTCAAGCGCATCCTTCCCGCCATGGGCAACGAGGTCATCACGCTGGTCAAGGACACGTCGCTGGCGTTCGTACTCGGCATCATGGAGATGTTCACGCAGGCCAAGGCCATCGCCGCCGCGCAAACCAGCATGATGCCCTACGTTATCGCCGGCCTGATCTACTGGGTGTTCAACTTCGTGGTGGTCATGGTGCTCAACCGCGTCGAGAAAAGGATGAACTACTATCATGACTAACCCCCTTGTTTCCCTTTCGCACGCACGTAAAAGCTTCGGTAAAACCGAGGTGCTCAAAGATATCTCCCTGTCGGTGGAGCAGGGCCAGGTCGTCGCCATCATCGGCCCTTCCGGCGGCGGCAAATCCACGCTTCTGCGCTGCATGACGCTGCTGGAAACCCTTGATGGCGGCAGCCTTTCGTACGGCGATCTTGCCGTGGCAACCGACAGCGGATCGGGTTCGGTATACGGCGGCAAGGCCGTGCTCTCGCAGGCGAAAACGCGCTTCGGCCTGGTGTTCCAGAACTTCAACCTGTTCCCGCACTACACGGTGCTGAAGAACATCACCGACGCGCCGCTGTCCGTGCAGAAGCGCCCGAAGGACCAGGTCATGGCCCAGGCGCACGAGCTTCTGGTGAAAATGGGCCTGGAGGGCAAGGAGAACATGGTTCCCTGCGAGCTCTCCGGCGGCCAGCAGCAGCGCGTGGCCATCGCGCGCGCCCTGGCCTTAAACCCCGACGTGCTGTTCTTCGACGAACCCACCAGCGCCCTTGACCCCGAGCTCACCAAAGGCGTGCTCAAGGTCATCCGCGACCTTGCCGATGAGCATATGACCATGGTCATCGTGACGCACGAGATGAGCTTCGCCCGCGATGTCGCCGACCATATCATCTTCATGGACGGCGGCTACATCGTGGAGGAGGGCCCTGCCGAGCAGGTGATCAACAACCCGCAACAGGAGCGCACGAAGCTGTTCCTGGCAAACTACGGGGATTAAGGAAACGGTTTGCGGCGCGCAATGCGCTGTAAGGGAAAGCGCCCGGGCATCCGGGCGCTTTTGCATGGGAAAGGCGGAAACTTGGAAGAGAAGGACCCTAAGGCGTCGTTGGCCTCGGGCAACGGCACGGTGACGTTCTATATCACGCGGCATGGGCAGACGGTCTACAACGTTGCAAGCCGTGTGCAGGGCTGGTGTGACTCGCAGCTTACTGATGAGGGCATCCGCGTGGCGCGCCTGTTGGGTCGCGGCCTGGCGGAGGTCCCGTTCGCTCAGGCCTACTGCAGCGACGCCGGCCGCGCCGTGCAAACGCTCAACGCGGTGCTCGCCGCCAGAATCAAGGAGAACCCGCAGGCCGAGTTGCCGTTCATCCACGTTCCCGACCCGCGCCTTCGCGAATGGTGCTATGGCAACCTTGAAGCGGGGCCGGGGGCCGAGCTGCACTCGGCGCTCACCCGTGGCTTCGGCGAGGACCTGCCCTTCGACGAGTTGAACCGGCGCCTGCCTCAGGTGGCCGAGGTGCTGGCCGACCAGGACGACACCGGGCGCGCGGAGCGCTTCGACCAGGTGAAGGCGCGTCTGGAAAGCTTCTTCAGCGAAGCGGGCAAGCAGGCGCTTTCTGCAGGCGGCGGCAACGTGCTGGTGGTCACGCATTCGTTCGTGGTGCGATCGGTCATGTACCTGCTGGATCCTTCGCGCGTGAACGACCCGCTCAAGATCAAGAACGCCAGCGTCACCCAGGTGACCTACGACGGCGAAACCTTCACGCTAGGGGAGACGGCATCTACCCGCTGGCTGGGCGAGATGCCGCCGGAAGCCAACGCCATCCCCTTCGGGTTCCGCATGTAGCTGGATTGCTGGAAGCTAACGCCGCTTTCCGTGCGTTTGGCGCATCGGCGGGGCGGGTTGGTTCGCCCCGTTCTCTTCGAAACTTGCATGCGAGCGCTCGCCAAGCATGCGGGTTTCGGACACATAGTGCTACGTCCCCAAGTGTCAGATGGGGAACGCTTGGCGAACGCAAAAAGCCCGGGGATGTGTTCCCGGGCCTTTTGCGCGCTATGTGCGTCCTGTTTATTAGTGGTTCTCGATGACGTGCGGGATGACGCGGTGCCACGCCGTTCCCGTCTCCTGGTCGTAGATGACGTCGTTTGCCATTTCGTCGATGTAGAAGGAGATGTACGCCCCGCTTGAGTTCCTTGTCAGGCAGGAGCACCGTCCTTGGTTCAACATCATATCGACGACGCCGTTGCAGAATTCGAACTTCACGGGCCCGGAAGGCTGGGGCATGCCAAGGGCGCGTGAGTCGATGAGCGAGTAATAGTCGTAGGTGACCAGGTCCCCCTTTGCAAGGAAGTCGATGTAGCGGGGCTCCTGGGCGTTCGGGTCGGGGCTCCAAAGGCCCACGATCATCTCGTTTGTCAGCGTGGTCTCGGGCATGGGCGCCGTCTGCCCGCTGCTGGAAGCGCTCGAACCGCTGTTGGCGGAACTTCCGCCCGTCGACTCGCTCGGCTTCGATTCTGTTTCCTTGCCCGTGTTCGAGCTGCTCGTCGAGCCGGCGTTCGTGTCGCCCGTGCTGGTTTTGCCCTTGCCCGTCGAGTCTGCCTGCACCTTGAGGTCTGCCGCCTCGGTTCCGCCGAACAGCTTCACCTTGACATTGCGCTGCGATTCGATGAAGTTGGCGTCCGCGCCCACGTGCTCAAGGTATTCGGCGGAATCGTTCCCGATGGTTTTCTTCGCCGTGCTCAAGCTTTTCGACAGCGTGGGGTAGTCGCCGTTTTCGTTGGGGGTCAAAAACGTGGTCAGCACGCTCTGGAGCATGGCGACGTTGTAGACATGCGAGATCGACCCGGTGTTGCCGAAGACGGCCGTCGCGCCGTTATCTAGGAACGCGTCGGCCAGCTGGCTGTCCTCTCCCGTGCTGCAGGCGCACAGGTAGACGACCGACCCGCTCATGCCGCGCACGTAGCGCTTTACGAAGGCGGGCGTGATCGCAAGGTGGCTCTTGGGATCCCCGGCCACGTTGACGATGGTGGCGCGGTCGTTCTTGATCTCGATGAGCTGGGATTTGTCGCTGAGGTCGGAGTCGATCCCGGTGTCAAGGACGCTGCCGGTCTTGCGGTTGTACCCGCCGTGGCCGGCCCAGATGAGAAGCTGCTGCTTGCCGCCGAGCTCTTTAAGCCCGGCAAGCGTGATGTTGCTCGGGGTTTTTGCCGTGGAGGCGGACCATTTCGAGGAAGTTGCGGAAAACGCGCTGGTGATTGTACTGATCGCCGCGAGCGAATCGGTTCGTCCCGTGGTCTCCACCGAGCAGACGGCGGCTTCGGAATCGGTGCTCAAGGCATCGGTTCCCTCGGGCGCGGCTATGTAGAGATACGACAGGCCGTTTTCGAACTTGAAGTACACGCTGTTGTCGTCGGCGGCGTAAGAGGACACGACCCCTTGCGCCTCAAGCTCCTTCGCGTAGGACTTTTGCGCTGCTATGGCGTTTTTGACATCTTCTTCGGTTTGGAATCCACCCGATGCATACGTCGCGGCGTTCTGGTCGATTTGATCGAGGGTCTCCTCGAATTCGGCGATCTCGGCCTTGGAAAGCTCGGGGGCGGTGAACTCCTCCCAGATATCTAGAGCGAAGTTCGTTCCCGTGAGGAAGTATTGCGCCGCAAGGATGACGATCGCGGCGATGACGATGAACGCTACGGTGTTGTTTCCGCTGCCGTTCTTGGAACCGTTCGATGAGCTTTGCGAGGGCTTGTCGGGCGTTGCCATGGCTTCTCCTTGGCGTTCGTCTGCATGATGAAGCGTCGCTAACCATCATACGAGATGAAAGCGCTGTTTGGGAGAGCTTTGTGCGCGTTGGCGAACTTTCGATCCTGGGCGGCGATGGGTTGCCCGACCGCCTGGCCGCGGCGCGGGCGGGCAAGAATCGCCCTTCGGCGGCGTGCGGATTCTTGGGAGTGCTAGCCGGTGCTTACCCGGTTCGTCCGTCGTGGGCGGGGCGGGCTTAAGACCGAGCGGTCGCCGCTTGCCCGGCCCGTCGATTTCGCTTTCCGCACACTTGCAAGTCGCAAAACGGAAAACGCCCCGGAACGGTTCCGGGGCGTTGGCTTCGCGTTGACGATCGCCGCCGCCGCTTATGGTTTCAGGCAGCTCGGCGACCGCCTTCGTGCCTATCGCGCAGCTGGCGCGATGCTACTTGGAGAAGCGGCTGTAGTCGTAACCGCCCTCGCCGCCGCGCTTCTTGTTGTTGGCCTTGTGCGGGGCGCCGTTCTGAGCCTTGCGCTCCTTCTTGTGCAGGCGAGCCTGGGCGTTCTTGGCGTTGCGGCGGGAACGGAACTCCTCGTCGGAGAGCCATTCGCCGTTGCGGCCGGCACCGCCCTTGCCGCGGTAGCCGCCCTTGTTGCCGCCGCGGTCGTTGCGGTTGTCGCGGTCGAAGCGGCCGCCACGGTCCTTGCGGTCGAAGCGGCCCTTGCGGTCGAAGCGGCCCTTGCCGCCACGGCCGCCGCGCTCGCCGCGGGTGACCAGCGTATCGTC
>OLNL01003160.1_pt1 | contig 11259 bp, 6 predicted proteins | sample 1672181 | NCBI WGS metagenome assembly OLNL01 (sample SAMEA3136656, study PRJEB25190) | human gut metagenome | biome: human gut; feature: human-associated habitat; material: faeces | place: Austria | collected 2013
TATGGCGTCGCGGAGGCACCCCTTCGGTGAACATACCGCTGGAAGCCGGCAGGACCATCGAGCAGGTCTTCCCGAATCCGGACGAACCCGATCATGCTCCGGACGCCGAACCGTGGACCATCGAACGCATGGATCCGGAAACGGTGCGCCTGAACGCAACCACTTCCAAGCGTCCATCCGCCCGAATTTTCGCGATTCGCCGCCGCGGTTGATTGGCCGTCCGTTTGATTGGCTGGCCGTTCGGTTCGCTCGACAATCATGTCGACTGCAACCGCAAGACTGCCATCGAGCGTAGGCTGGAGGTATGAGCAAACACCATCGTGACCGCAGCTGGGCGCCAGCACCGCAACCACTTCCCGAGAACGCGCACGTCATCGACAACCACACGCATGTGGCGTCCGTCGTGCCGTTCTCGCAGGCCATGAGCCATGAAGCGCAAGAAAAAGGACAGCCGGAAGTCCCCGTATACAGCGTTGACGAACTGCTGAACCAAGCGCAACAAGTCGGCGTCGAAGGCGTCATTGACTGCGGATGCGAACTGCCGAACCTCATGACAGCCATCGACATGGCACGCGAACACCCCCAAACCGTTCACGCAGCCATCGCCATACACCCTAACGAATCCGTGCTCCACGGCCATCGTGGAGTGCCCGGACCAGACGGACTTCCGCTCAAATACAAACCCTGGCACGACACCAGCTTCGAAGACGCCATGGCCGAGGTGCACCGTCTCGCTATCACCTACCCCAATCAGGTTGTGGCCATAGGCGAAACCGGCATGGATCTCTTCCGTACCGGCGAAGCCGCCAAAGAACTTCAGCGGGAAGCTTTCCGCGCGCACATCGCGCTCGCCAAGGAATTGAACCTGCCCATGCAGATCCATGATCGCGATTCACACAAGGAAGTCATCGAAACGCTGCTGGCGGACGGCGCTCCCGAACGGACCGTGTTCCACAGCTATTCCGGTGATGCCGAAATGGGTGAGATCGCGCGTGAAAACGGTTGGTATCTCAGCCTTTCGGGCACATCCAGCTATAAGGGCAACGATGGTATACGTGAGTCGGCGCGCATTGTCGGATTGAGCCATGTCATGGTCGAAACCGATGCCCCCTACCTAAGTCCGATGCCGTATCGTGGCCGCACCAACGCGCCGTACATGATCCCCTACACCCTGCAGTCGTTGGCGAATTATCTCGATAAACCGCTGACAGAAGTCGCGCAGGCAACACGAAAGACTACGCGCGAAGTGTACGGAATCTGAACAAATTCCGAAAATCGACAGGATGGAAACGATTTATCCGAAAATAAGAGAAAAACAAGAGGAAAAATAAGAAAAAGAAACCCACAGGAAGTCTACTTCGTGCGAGATCAGGAATCGCAAGAAACAATGTGAAGATTTGACAAGACTTCGTAAGGCTCCTAACGTGCCTTTTTGCGTTTATTTTGGGGAGTGGGTTGGAAGGCCCGCCACTTGGAGGTAGCGTTATGGCTAACGAGCCGAACGAGGATGAGCCGCTGTTTCATGCAGCCACATACACGCAGGCGCCGAAGGTCTCGCACAAGGTGCTGACCAAGGAAGAGCGACAAGTGCTGATCAAGCAGCACGAGGAGAAGCAGCAGGAGGCTGCTCACCTTGACCAGGTGGCTAGCAAGGGTCCCATCGGCCGCTGGTGGAGCCGTCTGCAATCCGGGCCAAACAGAATCACGCCCGCCATGGCGATCGTGGCGTTGGGCGTTGTGTATGGCGATATCGGCACCTCGCCGCTGTACACCATGCAGACGTTCCTCAACGGGCAGGGCGGACTTGCGCATGCCGACCGCGAAGCCGTGCTCGGCGTGCTTTCGTTGGTGTTCTGGTCAATCACGCTTATCACCACCGTCAAATACGTGCTGATCGCCATGCGCATCGACAACAAGGGCGAAGGTGGCATTTTCGCGCTGTACTCGTTGGTTCGGAAGTACGGTGCATGGCTTGCGATTCCTGCCATGCTCGGCGGAGCCGCGTTCCTCGCCGATTCCGTGCTTACCCCGGCCGTGTCCATCAGCTCGGCAGTGGAAGGCTTGGAAACGCTACCGGCTTTTGAAAAACTTTTTACTGAAAACAAGCAGCTGACTCTGATGATCACCGCGGCCATCATTCTGATGTTGTTCTCTGTGCAGTCGCGTGGCACTGAGCGTATCGGCAAGGCGTTCGGTTCGGTCGTGCTTGTCTGGTTCTCGTTCTTGGCGGTTGTCGGCTTGGCGAACCTCAGTCAGTATTGGAGCGTGTTCGCGGCGCTCAACCCCGTGTACGGTGTTAGATTCCTGTTCAGCGGTCATAATGCCGCTGGCCTTGCCATCATGGGTACGGTGTTCCTGTCAACTACCGGTGCCGAAGCGCTTTATTCCGATATGGGTCACGTTGGCCGTGGCAACATCTATTTCACGTGGCCGTTCATCAAAGTCGCGCTTGTGCTCTGTTATTTCGGCCAAGGCGCATGGATGCTCAATCATTGGGATGATTCGGCTTATATCCGCACGCACGGTTTGAATCCGTTCTTCGAAATGATGACGCCCAGCGTGCGTTACGTGGCTGTCGTGCTTTCTGTGGTCGCGGGCGTTATCGCCTCGCAGGCGTTGATCACCGGCGCATTCACGATGGTGTCTGAAGCCACCCATCTGAACTGGATGCCGCATCTTCAGGTCCGTTACCCGGCCCGTACCCGCGGTCAGCTGTACATTCCTGTGGTCAATGTGGTGCTTTGCGTTTCCACACTGTTGGTTTTGGCGCTATTCCGCGATTCCGAGCATATTTCCGCGGCGTATGGCCTGGCGTTGACCATCACCATGATCACCACCACCATTCTGCTCGCCGTCTACATCTGGCATTCGGGGCGTCGTCTCGGAGCGATCGTATTCACCGTGTTGTTCCTTGCGATCCAATTCATGTTCTTCTTCGCTTCCATGGCGAAGTTCCTGCATGGTGGTTGGTTCACGATGTTGCTTACCTTCGCGATTCTGCTGGTTATGTACACGTGGAACGAAGGCACGAAGCTGGAACGTGCGCAGCGTCGTCATATGCAGCCCGCCGAATGTCTACCGGTGCTGAAGCGGCTGCATGATGACGATACGATTCCATATTTTGCAGACAATATCGTCTACCTCACGTCGGATCCGGAAACGAAGCGTATCGATACTGATATCTTCTTCTCGATTTTCGCCGACCATCCAAAACGTGCCCGCGCTTGGTGGGCGGTTTCCGTCGAGACCGCCGATGAGCCGTTCACCCGCGAGTATTCGGTTGAGAATTTCGGCACGGATTACATGTTCCGTGTTCGCATTCGGCTTGGTTTCAAGGTTTCTCAGTCGATTCCAGCTTATATTCATCAGATCATGAACGATTTGTCGAAGTCTGGGGATCTGCCGAGGCAGGAAAGCCGCTATCCGAAGCTTGATGCTGATCCGAATATCGGTCCGATTCGATATGTGCTGATTCACAAGGCTCTTATGCCTGAGTCGAAGGTGTCGCAGCGTGGCGCGATTTCTTTGGAAGTCAAGTATGCGATTCGTCGTCTTGCGGGATCTCCGGTCAAATGGTTCGGCCTTGCGCCTTACAATCCGCTGATTGAGATTCAGCCGCTGTTCCTCGCGACTCAGCGTCCTCCGCGGCTAAAGCGCGTGTGAAACAAGCCGTGAAACGGGCTGCGCGATGATGGTGATCGTATCCGCCATCATCGTGCAGCCCGTTTTCGTAGGGCATTTTGTAGGTTTTGCATGGTCTTATCGCGAAGAATCGTTGGAATCCCGCTGTTTTTCGCACGCTATAAGCAATGTCGATAGCCATATGCGCGCGTTGCATCACAAGCCCTGTAGAGTAATCAACCATGTGCAGATTACTTGGATTCGCGGCAGCAGGAAGCAACACCAGTCTCAATGGCGTGCTCGGCATGCAGGCCGTACGCGATTTCCGCGATCTGAGCGAAATCCACAACGATGGCTGGGGCTCCGCGCTGGTCACCGTGCCGAGCGAGTCGCCGTATCTGCGTGACGGTGGCGCTCCCACTCCGGAAACCGGCACCGCCATCTACAAGAACACGATCGCAGCCCGACATGATCCGATTTTCGACGAGCTTGCGAACACTCCGGCTCGTGGAGGCCTGTGGCACTTGCGTTTGGCCAGCTCAAACCTGCCGCTGATTCTCGAGAACCAGCAGCCGTTCTACGCCAACGGATTGAGCTTCATCCACAATGGCGATATCTCCGACGATCAGGGCCGCAACATCATCACCAACCGTGCGTTCCCGGTCGATCCGAGCATCGTGCAGTCTACCGGCGGTCGTTCCGATTCCGCCATTTTCTTTGCAGTGATTCTGCAGTACATCGGTTTTGGTTTCGCACTCGACGAGGCGGTCGCGCAGGCTGTGCGCGAACTGCGCAAAAGCTATCCGAAGTCCAGCTACAACTGCATGATCCAGAGCCAAGACCAGTTCATCGCTCTGTGCGCGGCCGGTCGTGAGGTCACGTCCAAGCGCATCGTGGAAATCTACGACCAGTACGGCCGTGGCAACCAGGCGCATGATTATCGTGTGATGCGCTATCGTACGCTCGGTGAATCCGAAGCGGATCAGGCTGCAGGCCAGCTGAAGGGCGTGGTTGTGGCCAGCTCCGGTTTCGACCAGTGTGCCGAAGATGGCTGGACTTGTTTGGAAAACGATCAGATGATTATCGCTTCCAACCGTACCGGCGCATTTCGTGTGCGTTCCATCTGAAATCCGTAATCTGAAATCCGTATTTCGGAATTTCCGACTGGAATTTTCATCTGGGATTTCCAGACATTTTTTTTCGACCGGATTCAGCATGTGGCAATCGTCATACAGCGCCTAAGATAGGCGGTATGACAACCGGATATATTCCTACACTCGCCCAAGTTGACGAACTGCATCGAAAAATCGCGCAATCGCAAGCCGCATACGATTTGATTCACGGACATTGCGTAGTCGTTGCCGACATCGCACGTCGCATGGCACGCAGACAGAACGCACTGTTCACCCGCCGCTGCACGCTACCGGACGATGCCCCTGAAAAAGCGGGCGATTTCGGCCTTAGGCTTACGCAAGACGGTAATGGAAGCGAATCGTTCGGCATGCTTCGCATTCCTTCCGTTCCATCATCGGACGGGCTTACGGGCGGAACCGTTCCGCCGAGACTGATCGACGAGCATTTGGTGGTGATCGGTGGTCTGCTGCATGATATCGGCACGTATTTTCTGCTCAAACAAGACGGTTCCGACGGTGGGCCGCTGAAATTCGACGGTCCGAATTACGTACGGCATGGGCTTAAAGGCTACGAATATTTGTTGAACGAGGGTGTTGACGAGTCGATCGCGCAGTTCGCGCGCAACCACACCGGTGTGGGACTCACCAAAGAAGCGGTGGAATCGCAAGGGTTGCCGCTGCCTCCGGCCGACTATGTGCCCATGAATCTTGAGCAGGAAGTGGTGATGGTGGCCGACAAGTACAACAGCAAGTCGATTCCGCCGAAGTTCCTGACGGCCGAAGCCTATGCGCGCAAGGCGGCCCGTTTCGGCGAAAGCAACAGGCGCGAATGGCTGCGGCTGCTCGAACGATACGGCGTGCTTGACGTTACGCCGCTCGCCGAGCAGTACCACATGCGTATCGCGGAGTAAAGCAGACTGTTTTCAGAACACGTAAGCCCTTTGGAATTTGGCTAAAACCAGAATTCCAAAGGGCTTACCTATGGGCGCGCGAAAAGTCTATGTTCGTGCGCCCGTTGCACTAGGCGGCTAGTCGAGTTCCACGCTGTGATCCATTGCATCGGCGACTTCCGGATTGGTGGTCACCACGATGATGGCGCGTTTGCGATCGGCATCGCGCTTGAACTTCTTCAACAGATCCAACACCACGGCCGCATCGTCGGCATCCAATCCAGCGGTCGGCTCGTCGGCGATGATCACTTCAGCTTCGCAGCTCAGCGCACGAGCGATGGCCACGCGACGCTGGTTCAGTTCGCTTGCTTCGCCGACTGCCAGTCCGGACGTCACTTCATCGAAGCCCACGCGCTTGAGCAGTTCGCGGGCGATCACAGGCTTCGGCTTGAGGAAGTTGCGGTTCGACGCATCCATGGCGTACAGCACATTGCTTTCCGCGTCGAGATCGGGGCGGAAAGCAAAACGTTGCGGAATGAATCCGATGCGGTGCCCCAACATTTCGACCGGTTCGACGTCGCTCAGGTTGGCGCTTTTGTGCATCACATTGCCGCGGTCCGTGCGCACCATGCCGACCATGGTGGCCAGCAATGCCTGATGCTGTTCGCGATCCTCCGCGTCTACGAGCACCGCATGCGTGGCGCCCGCATGGAACGACAACGACAGGTCGTCAAGAATATTGCGGCCGGTCTTGCGATTGGTCACGGTCACATGGTCGAGCGCGAACGTCGGATTCGCCTTGAAGAAGAACGCATCCTTTTTGCGATTGCGCTTGATTTCGTTGTCAAGCTGTGACGAAACGCTGGTTGCGGAATCGGCTTTCACCGCTTCATGCGTTTCCAGTGCGGTCGGTGCGTCGGAAGAACGCAAAGCGAGCGTTTCCTTTACTTGATTCGCGTTATTCGTAGCCACGTCCGAATCGTCATTCGTGGCATCCGCAGCGTTATTTGCAGCATCGGCGGTTTCGGCGGCATCTGCAGTAGCGTTGCCTGCAACCGCTGCGTTGTCATCGTCGTACACCACCGTAAAATCGATGGATTCAATGGAATCTGCGGAAGATTCGTCAGCTGCAATATCTCCGATCGCAGCATCATCGACGGTTTCGCTTGCCTCGGCTTCAGCGGTCTTGTCGACCACAGCTTCGTCAACCATGGTCTTGTCGATGTTCTCGTTCTTATCGTTCATATTGTCGCTCATGCCGTCACCTCCGAGCGTTCCTCAAACAGTTGGTTCAGGTTGAAGCAGGCCACGCGCGCGAACGCCACGATGCCAAGCACCAGGCATGCGCCCAAGCCGTACCAGATCACATTCCACACCGAAGCGGACGTGATCGTCACAGCCTGCCCGCCAGCCCACGCGGTACCGATCGGTTTCGCCAACAGCGCGCCGGCACCCAAGCCGATGATCCAACCCGGAACCGTCATCATGAACGTTTCCAGCATGAACTGCCATCCCAAACGGCCCTTGGTTACGCCGGTGATCATCGCCATGCCGATCTCATCGCGACGGCCACCGACCGCCGCCCACACAATCAATGCCAGCAACGCGATTCCGCCGACGATCGTCATGGCCAACAGTACGATGCGCGCGGACGAAGCGGCGGAATCAAGCGGCTCGATCGACTTCTTATAAGCGGTAAGCGACGGCGAGGTGATTTCGTACGTCTTCGTGTCTAACTTGGCCTTCTTCACCAAGCGCACGAACTTGTTATACGTGGAAGGATTCGCCAGAGAGAACACAATATTGAGATTCGGAACGCCCCATCCCGTGGCCTCCGTCGTGTCAAGCCCGTTCTTGGCGAAGTTGATATACGTCGTGTAGATCACGTTCTCACGATTGTCCTTCGCGTATTTCGCGTCGGAACCGTTGCCTTCAGGCACGTCGCTGTCGTATTCGTAAATGCCGCGCACGGTGAACGTGTACGTTTCGGAAGCCTTCGACGGATTGCCGACCGTCACCTTGTCGCCGACCTTGAGATTGTTCTTATCGGCCAGCGCCTGCGAAATGAGTACGCCGTCGCTCTGCGTCTTATAGCTCAAATGCTTGCCCTTGACCACTTTGTAGTAGCCGTAATCGTTGATTTTCGCGGCGTCCAACGTGTAGAACGCCTGCAGGGTCAGATTGCCGCCGGTCTTGTCTTCGCTAGTATCGCTTTTCGCGGCGATCGCCTGCAATGACTTGCTTTCACGCACCGGCACTGACGTTGCCAACGTGTAATCGAAGGTCACGCTGTTGCTCTGCGCGGCCGTTGCGTACGTGCTGTACTTTTCCCACGTCAAGTACTTGTCGGTATAGCTGGAATCGGCGCCGTCGCGCTTGGCTTTGGTCTGCGCGGTCGGCCGAATCACCGCAGTGGCTTTCTGCGACTGGTATGTCTCATTATTGGCGGTGTCGTCTGCTCGTATGACTGCCAGATCCACGGCAGCCGAAAAAGACACCAGTAATGCGAGTAGGGCGATTAGCGCGGTGCGCCATTTGACGCGGCCGAGCGCCGCCCATGCGTTCTTGAGAACGAACATGCGGTACTTCTCCAGTTCTCTGTTATTGCGCGCCGGCGCATGCCGACGTCAGCGTTGGCCGGGACGCGCGCTCCGCAGCAAGGCAGGCCCGTAGCGCATGGTGCGTCCCGTGAAATCATCTTGGGCTTCCAACGTGATTGTTTTCTTGCGCAACACTGTTATACCCCTGCATGAAGTCTGAATGATTCCTGAAAATCGACCGTTGAGCATGGTTGCGGCACTCGCTACGATGGAATCGATGATTTCCGAACAGATTACGAATACCGGTTCCGTAATGGCCAATCATGGCTCGATTCAGACGCCTGCGCAGACTCAGCTTCGGCAGAACGGCTCGTCCAATGGCGGCCCGTCCGAACGGAAACGTGACCTGCGATGGCGTCCCGCGATGCTGCATCCGGCGTCGCTCCGCGTGTTATTGCCGTGGCTTACGTCGATTATCGGCATCGCATCCGCACTATGCCTGGTGATTGCGTGGTTCCCCTCCACGGTGTGGAATACGCCGATTGTCAGCAGCGATGCCCCTGCGCATTACTATTTCATTCGCCGCTTGCTTGACGAAGGTTTGGGGGCGGCACTGCATTTGTGGCCGCATAATTCGTTCTATCCGCCGTTATTCCATGTTTGCGCTTATTTCGTAATCAAAATCGCGGCGCTGTTCGGCGTGCAATGCTCTATTTACGCGGCATTCAATATCACGTGGATCATCGCTTCGGGCGTGATTTTCCCTTCTGGAATGCTGGTATTGTGCAGGTATTTCCTACAACGTTGGAATCGCGGCAATCCAATTTCACGTATTTCGCAAGCATCGTCTACGCCTGAATCGTCGTCCGTATCTGAAGCGTCGAATGTTTCAAATCAGCAGGTATCGTCAGCTGTGAATCGGCAATATAACGCCACTTTCGACGCTACTTTCGTTCTGCAGAATCTGATTGGACTGTTCGTGCCCGTGCTTGCCGTCAGCTCGGTGTGCCACCCGTACGGACTGCTGAATGCCGGTCCGCTGATCGCATTCGGTTTCGCCACGTCGCTGCTGCCGTTTCTTATCGCTGCCACGTTGCGCTTGTTCGATGCGATCGCCGCACGCGAGCATATAGTGAAATGGTTTGTGATCACTGCTGTCGCAGGCGTGGTTTGCCTCGTTGCACACCCGCGTATCGCATTCACGTATGCTCTGATTCTGGTGCCGTTCATTGTGTTGCGTTTGCCGTGGAAGCTGATTCTGGGTGCGTTTATCGCCATGTGTGTCGGCGCGGTCGCGTTTGTGGCCCTGATGCTTACGTCGTTCAAATCGGATCGTTGGGCGAATCCCGCTTCCTGGTTCCATAGCCATCAGCCGTCCAAGAATTTGTGGGAGTCGATTTCGTTCTGCTTCACGGATGGCCTTGACGGTTTTCCTGCGATTTTGTTCGCATTATTGCTGATTGCGGGAACCGTTGCCGCTTTCGTTTGCGCCTTCCGCCGCGCTGCTGTGCGCTCTTCGGATTCGTTTTCGGCTGCTGTTTCCACTGTGGCTCCCGCTTTTTCCGCTGATGCTGATGCTTTGGTTTCCGATGCTGCGGTCTCCTTGGTTTCCGCTTCCGACCTGCCGGCTGCTTCGTGTTCCGATGCTGCTGATGTCTCCTTATCCGCACCGTCCGAACCATCTCGACCTCGCCGCAACGATCGTCTGCGTGACGTGATCGCGTTGATGGCCGCGTTTCTGCTGGTCACGCTGGTATATGCGTGCACGGTCACGTTGGTTGGCGCGCTGCCGAATATCATCAGCTCTCCTTGGTATCGCGATGAAAACCGCATTATGACCATGCTTCCGCTGGTTGCGTTGCCGTTGCTTGTCATTGGCGTCAACGCGCTTTCCGAATGCGTTTCCGTGTGTGCCGCATCCGCTTCTTTCGTTCCTTCTGCATCTTCCTTCTCCGCGAAGAATAGTGCTTCTTCCGTTCCCTCCCTTTCTTCTGCGTCTGCTGTTTCTTCCGTGAAGAACGTTTCTTTCGCTTCCAATTGGATCGGCCCAATCGCCGCATTCCTTGTGATTGCGATACTTGCGGTTTCCGCTCAGATCGTATGCCCGTCTCGTACTGCGGCTCGCGATGCGATCATCGCGCATTCCAGCCTGAACCAAAGCGACCCCAACGAGCAGCTCACCGAGCAGAAGATTACTGTGCTGCGCAAGGTCATGGAACGTACTGGCACTCAGGCCACCATCATTTCCGACCCGTTGAACGGCTCGATGTATGCGGAGACGCTGTTCAATGCGAGCATGCTGTATCCGATCATCAATGCGCGCACCGATGTGCCATCCGTTCCGTTCGGCAAGGTGGAGACCGCGTTTGCTTCCGGCGATGGGCAGCAGGTGCTTGGCACGGTATGTCCGCTGACTGACGCTCCGGAGTACTTCCTTACGATGGGCGACCAGGCGCAAAGCTTGCAGTCGTTCCCGTATCGCGCCCAATACGATTCCTTCCATAATGAGGAATTGATTGATGCGTATGTGGATGGCGGCACGTTGGTGAAGGTTGCCGATTATTCGCAATACGGCCAGGGTTGGGCCCTCTACCGTTTCGGTTGCGCCGATTAATCGATTTTTGGCTGCGCTGCCTTGTTCTGTCGTCGCTTGCGCGCGCATATGCAAAACCGCACTTTCGATTAGTTGAGATTTGAATTTGTTCAGGACAACGATCGGCGGTGCGGTTTCGTTTATCTGCTTTCTTCTGTTTTCTCCTATTTCTGCTTTCTGTTGGGAGGTTTTTCGGATGGGTTGGCTTAGGTGATTGGCCGTAAATGAGATAGTTCGGTGTGTGACACGCCCGGGTGTTGGTTTGCGGTGGGGTTTTTCCGGCGGTCCTGTGCCGTGCGGTGGCGTTCGCCGCCCGTTTCCACGTGTTTTCGACACGCCGGTGGATGTGTTGTCTTGCAAGGGTTCGCGGGGTGTCCGTGAGGGTTCGGGTTGCGTGGATCGGCAAGTTCGTGTAAGTTTACTTCTCGCTGCTCAGCACGGCGGCCTCGCTCCTGGAGATTGGGGCGGCTTGCTGGTGCGGT
>OLNL01003162.1_pt1 | contig 11253 bp, 8 predicted proteins | sample 1672181 | NCBI WGS metagenome assembly OLNL01 (sample SAMEA3136656, study PRJEB25190) | human gut metagenome | biome: human gut; feature: human-associated habitat; material: faeces | place: Austria | collected 2013
CGCAGCTGCCGGAGCGGTGCTTAAGCCGCAAGGCGGGAATTGTGCGGTGTTGCCCCAAACTTTACTGGCGGATCATGCGGTAGCCAACGCCGATGTGGGTCTGGATATAGCGGGGGTGGCTGGGGTCTTCCTCAATTTTTTTGCGCAGCGTTGCCATAAATACGCGCAGGGACGGCGTATCCGATGCGGCCGGGCTGCCCCAGACTTCGTTCAGCAGATAGTTGTGGGTCAGCACTTTGCCGGTGTTCTTGGCCAGCACGCAGATCAGCTTGTACTCAATGGGGGTCAGGTGAATCTCCGTTCCGCCGCGGTACACACAGCCTGCGGCATAGTCAATGCGCAGTTCTCCGTTCTCGTATATGCTGGCCTGGTCACCTGCGCGGGAAGTATCATACCGCACACGGCGCAGCGCCACGCGCAGCCGGGCCAAAAGCTCCTCTACGCTGAACGGCTTGGTCAGGTAATCATCTGCACCGGCATCCAGGGCGGATACTTTGTCGGTATCATCACTGCGGGCCGAAACCACCAGAATGGGCACGTTGCTCCACCCGCGAATCTTGCGGATCACATCAATACCGTCCATATCCGGCAGGCCAAGGTCCAGCAAAATTACATCCGGCCGTGCCGAAGCAGCTTCCAACAGGGCACCGGCTCCGTTCTGTACACGGTGGTACTGATAATTGCGGGTTTCCAGTGTGGTGGAGATCAGCCGTGCAACAGCCGGGTCATCCTCCACCACAAGAATCAGCGGTTTATTCATACAGGGTCACCTCAGTTCGCGGGAGTGTAAAACGGAAGCAGGCACCGTGCGGTGCAGCGTTCTGTACATCGATCACACCGCCATGGGCGGCAACAATGGAACGGCACAAGGCCAGCCCAAGACCCAGCCCGCGGCGGCCATCGCTGCGGGTTTTGCCAAGGGTATAAAACATATCAAACAGCTTGTCCCGGCTTTCTTCCGGGATGCCGGGGCCGTCATCCGTTACGCAGATGCGGACAAATTTACCCTCCGGCGCGGCGAAAAGCTCGATGCGGGAATGTTCGGGGGTATATTTGATGGCGTTGTTGATGAGGTTCACCAGCACCTGCTCGATCAGCTGGGCGTCCATATCAGCCATCAGCAGGTCATCCGCCACGTTGGTCACAATGGTGTGGCGGGCGGCGTCATGGTCTAAATGAGCCAGTACATCGTCAAAAATGTCTTGAATCAGCTCCGGCTGAATGTGCAGGTTTACCTGGCCGTTCTCCATCCGGGTGATGGAAAGCAGATTTTCTACCAGATGGTTCAGCCAGTTGGCGTCCTCATAAATTGCGGCAGAAAGCTCCCGGCGCTTTTCCTCGGTCAGCAGGGGATTTTTCTCGGTCAAAATCAGCGCGTTGCCGGAAATGCTTGTCAGCGGGGTGCGCAGGTCATGGCTGATGCTGCGCAGCAGGTTGGCGCGCAGCTGTTCCTGGCGGGCGGCTTCCTCAATTTCGCGCCGGGCGCGGTTGGAGGCTTCTTTTTCCAGCGCCAGGGAACACACATCCAGGATGGATAATGCCAGATTGTGCTCATAGGTGCTGAACTCATGCAGCGCCGGGCAACTGCGGTAATCCGTCTGGCCGGGAGGGGGCAGAATCAGGGTTCCCGGTGCAATGTGCTCCGGTGCGGGGGCAAAGCAGACCGGGCGCTCCAACAGCTTGCCCAGCTGGGTGGCCGTTATCCGCAGAATGGTGTCAGGGTCCTCGGCCCCCAACAGGCTGCGGCTGGCTTCCAGCAGCACCTGCGAAGCATAGGCTTTGCGCTCGCTTTGGGCGGCCTGTACCTTGATACGCCCCGTCAGCGAGGAGCAGAGCAGCGAAACGCAGAGCATGACCACCGCCGTTACCATGTCGTCTGACCGGATGCGGAACTGCATAAAGGGGTCAATGAACATATAGTTGACCAGCATCACCGAGAACAGCGAAGCCACAACGCCGTACACCAACCCCGATGTAAAGACGTTGATATACATGACGCCCAGGATATAGGTCAGGATATAGTTGGAAGAAACAAAATCCAGCCGGAAAAATACCCAGCTTGTCAGCGTACACAGCGCAAGGACCAATGCGGTCAGGGCGAAGTCCCGCAGCCAAAGCAGGGCAGGTTCGCGTTGCGGCATGGGTGCAGGCTCCTTTCCACTACAGGGCAGGGAATGCGGCAAGGCAGCCCAGCACTGTATTTATCCTATTATAACATATTGCCGAACTCTTTGATACAAACGGAATAATCTTTATATAAATTTAATGTAGGCCTACCCTATCCGCGGCCGCCCCGGCACTTTTTTGCACGCTGGGCGGGGCATTGGTTGAAATCAGGCCGCAAATCGGTTATACTATTTTGTAATAATTGGATTGTTCTGCCCTGCGGGCGGTATTGCCATATAAAAAGGAGTGTTTTTACAATGTCCCATACCGTTATGGTGACCGGTGCCGATGGCTTTATCGGCAGCCATCTGGCCGAAGAGCTGGTAAAAAGCGGCGAGAAAGTGCGTGCTTTCTGCCTGTATAACTCGTTTGGTTCCCTGGGCTGGATCGATACCCTGCCCCCGGAGATCCGCAATGAAATGGATATCTTTATGGGCGATGTACGTGACCCCAACGGCGTGCGTACTGCCATGCGCGGGCAGGAGCGCGTGTTCCATCTGGCTGCCCTGATTGCCATTCCGTTCAGCTACCACAGCCCGGACAGCTATGTGGATACCAACATCAAGGGCACCTTGAACGTGCTGAACGCCGCCCGCGAGCTGGGCACCCAGCGCGTGATGGTTACTTCCACCAGCGAAGTATACGGCACCGCCCAGTATGTGCCCATTGACGAGCACCACCCGTTCCAGGGCCAGAGCCCCTACTCTGCCACCAAGATCGGCGCGGACCGCCTGGCCGAAAGCTTTTACCGCAGCTTTGACCTGCCGGTTTCCATTGTGCGCCCCTTCAACACCTATGGCCCGCGCCAGAGCGGCCGCGCCATCATCCCCACCATCATCACCCAGCTGCTGGCCGGCCAGCAGGAAATCAAGCTGGGCAGCCTGACCCCCACCCGCGACTTTAACTATGTCAAGGACACCGCCCACGGCTTTATGGCCATTGCGGACTGCGATGCCGCCATTGGCCAGGAAATCAACATTGCCACCGGCGTGGAACATTCCATCGGCGATTTGGCCAATGAGCTGATTGCCCAGATCAACCCCAGCGCCAAGATCGTCTGCGAAGCCGAGCGCCTGCGCCCCGAAAAGAGCGAGGTCAACCGCCTGCTGGGTGATGCCACCAAGCTGCGCACCCTGACCGATTGGAAACCGCAGTATACCTTTGAACAGGGCCTTGCCGAAACCATTGAGTTCCTGCGCGGCAACCTGGACCAGTACAAGGTCGGCCAGTACATTCTGTAAGGGCGGTCGTAAGGAAGTTTTATGCCAATAAAATTACAAAAGCTGCCCGCCGCTGTGCGGTGGGGGCTGGCTGTGCTGTGCGCCGCCGTGTGCGGCGTGCTGTGGGCTTATTACTGGCGGGTGTTCTTTGGGCTGGATAACCGTGTGTCCCCCCTGGTGGTTACACTGGGGTGTGCGGCCTTTCTGGAAGTATGTCTGCTGGCCGGGTATTGTGTGCGGCGGTTTGCAAAAGGATTTGCGGCAAAAGGGGCCGTGTGCATCTTTTTGTGCGGGCTGCTGTTTGCATTTGCCAACCCGCCGCTGCAAACGCCGGACGAAGCCGACCATTACCTGCGCACCTATGCCATCTCCACCGGGCACTTTGATTTTGATGCTTCCCGCACCTACCCGGACGATGTGGCATACCTGCTGGAAGCGTTCCCCGGTGCATGGGTGAATGCGCATACCTCTTCCGGTGTGGGCACTGACCCCGATACCGGGGCGGAAAAAGGCTATAACACCGCGGGCTATGCCCTGAAGCAATACGGCAAGGAAGGCGCAGTGCAGAGCATGGCGGACAGCTTTGCCCTGTACCTGGCGCACGATGTGCGGGATTCTGTGCCGGACCCGGTCAGCGAGCCGGTCAGCTTTCTGGTCATTCCATTCCTGCCGGGCGCGGTCGGTATGGCGCTGGCACGCCTGCTGGGCTTTGGCGCGCTGGGCTGCCTGTATGGCGGGCGCATCGTCAACCTGCTGGCCTACACGCTGTTGTGCGCGTTGGCGCTGGCCAAAGCGGAGCGTTACCGCCCGGCCTTTGCGGCCATTATGCTGCTGCCGATGTCGCTTTTTATGGGGTCGTCGCTGAGCTATGATGCAACTCTGCTGGGCTGCTATTACCTGATGCTTGCCCTGCTGACCCGCAGGGAGTGGGACACCCGGACGGTGGGCATTTACACTGCCGCCTGCATCTTTGTCAATATCGCCAAACCGTACCTGAACCTTTTGTGGGTGCTGCCTATCTTTTTGGTGGCAAAGCGGGAATGGCACGCCAAGGGACGCCGCCCGCTGTGGGCGCTGGGCGGCTTTGGCGGTGCTATGGCCGTTACCCTGCTGACGGAATGGTACGGAACGGCGTTCCGCTATAACTATCCCATGATTGAGCGCCAGGGCGGCAGCACGGTAAACGGCGGTGAACAGCTGGCCTTTGTGCTGCGCAACCCTCTGCGGACCATTGCTGCGTTCTGCGGGACCCTGGGAGAGAATGATTTCTTTATTGGGCAGCTCGGCCTGTTCGGCTGGAAGGACCTGCCCATCAGCTTTTTGAACCTGACCGGCCCGCTGGTGCTGCTGTTGGCCGCCCTGCTGGCTGCTGCGCAGCCAAAACGCGCCGATGCGTTCCCCACCCGCCGCCGCGTGGGCGGGGTGGCGCTGCTGGCACTGGTGTACGCCGCCGGTGCCATGGCAGCCATGTATATCACCTATACCCCGGTGGGCATGGTGCGCATTGTGGGGCTGCAGGCGCGGTATTTCCTCTGCGTCTGGCTGGCATTGCTGCCCGCCCTGGCCGTGCTGCTGCGCAAAACCATCTGCCCCGCCATCACGGAAGAAAAGGCCGAAGCGGCCATCACCCCGCTGTGCGCCTGCTATGCCGTTTTTGGCGCTGTGCTGCTCTTCCAGCACTACTTTGTGGGGCCGGTGTACGTCGTATACGCGTGAGCTGGCTTACGCGTATATGAGAGAATAGTTAAAAATAATGGCGGTGTGCCTGCGGCACGATCAAATCTGCGGTTTTTCGCGGCTTTTGCGTGATAGTCTTCGGGTATAGAATCAGCCTTTATATGCTACCTTGCCCCAAATTTCTGAGCCGCCCACTGGGCGGCAATCCACCGCTAATGATTCATTGCTAATTGCTAATTACTAATTTAATTCTGATTCCGGGAGGTGCTGTACCGTGCAGATTGTATTCGGCCTGCTGTTTTTGCTGTTCTTCTCCGCATGCTGTCTGTGCGTGGCGGCATGTACCCGGTTCGATGCCGCCCTGCTGCCGCTGCCCGCCTTGTGCGGGTCGGTCGTGGTGCTGTATCTGCTTTCCCTGCTGGGGCTTTTGCAGTTCGGCCATTTTATCATCATGGCGGTCTGGCTGGCCGGCGGGGTCTATTTTGGGGTGCGTGCCGGGTGGCGGGCTATCCGGCAGGCGCTATTCAGCCCCGGCTTTTTGCTGTTTGTGGGCGGCAGCTGCTTTTTGTGGGTGCTGTTTGCTTTGCAGCAGCCCATGTTTACCCAGTGGGATGAATTTACCGCCTGGGGCCTTGCCCCCAAGATGGTGGCGGAGCGCGCTGCGCTGTATGTGGCGGATCCCATCAACCTGACGGCGAGCTTTACCTACCCGGCAACCAGCCTGGTTTCCTATCTCTTCCAGCGCGTACCGGGCCAGTTTTATGAATGGCAGTGCCTGGCCGGGCTGGATATTTTGTTCCTGGCCTGCATTGCCCCGGCGGCAGCCATGCCGCGCAAAAACTGGGCGGGTGCTGTGTTGGTGTTTGCTGCGGGCTTTCTTCTGCCGTTCTTTTTCAGCGTGGTTCCGGCGGGCACCCCATCCACCATGTACGCCAACGCCATGGCGGATACCCCCCTGGCGCTGCTGTTTGGCGGAACCCTGTGCCTGTATGCCGCGGCGGGCGGGCGCAAAACCGGCTTTTTTGCCTGTGCCATGCCACTTGCCGTGCTGACCATGACCAAAGATATCGGTTTTGCCTATGCCTTGATCGTTACGTTCCTGATCGGGCTGGATCAGCTGTTCGGTACGCCGCACCCGGATACAAAGCCTGCCCGCATTTTCGGCGTATCGCTGGCAAAATGCAGTATTCTGGCGGCGGTGGTGCTGGCGGTGTTTATCAGCTGGAACCGCTATACCGCCGCTGTGACCCCAACCGAAACCACTGGGGCCAGCGTGGGCAGCGCGGGCCTGAGCTATGGTGCTGTGCTGACCGGCGGCATCAAGCAGCTGCTGGGCATTGGGCGCGAAGAACGCTTTGCCCAGATCATGCAGAGCATGGGCCAGGCATTTTTGTACCGCCGCGTCTGTTTGGTGGGCGCGCCCATCATGGCCGTCAGCTGCATTCTGCTGCTGTTCACGGCGGCCTTTGTGGCAGCGCCTGCCGGTGCCGCACGCCGCCGCACCGTGGTTGGCTTTGTGGGCGGGGCGTTCTGCTTTGCCGCGCTGTATCTCTTCCACCTGATTTTGTACTTCTACAATTTCTCCGAGGCCGAAGGCTCCGCCTTGAAGGACTATGAGCGTTATATCGCGCCCTACCTGCAGGGGTGGATGCTGTACGGCTTCTGTGTGCTGGGCTTTGCGGTGGGGCAGGGCAGCGGCGCAGCGCAGCGGCTGGGCCGTGCGGCGCTGGGGCTGGCCGCTGCGGCAGTGCTGGGTATTTTTGCCTGGCGCGGTGTGCCCGCAGCCGGGTTCTGGACCAACGCCGACAGCCTGTACACCCTGCGCCGCGATGTAAAGAACCGCGCTGAAGCAATGAACACCGTGCTGGACTGGCCGGACCGCGTGCTGGTCATCAGTCAGGGCGATGATGCCACCCGCTGGTACTACTACAAGTATGAGCTGACCGCCAAGGTGGTCAACGGCTATGGCGGTACCTGGTGGGGCAACGATGATTATTCCAGCCGCTGGGACTCCGACTTTATGAACCTGGTGGAAAGCCTGAACTGGACCTTGTATGACTTTGAGGCGGTCTGCACCGCAGACTCTCTGACCGCCTATATGGAAGAAAAGCAGATCGACTACCTGCTGATCGACCGCGCGGACGACTATCTGGAGCGGGAGTTCAGCAGCCGGTTCGAAGGCGGGCTGAAAGCGAATATGCCCGCAACCCTCTACCGGTTTGAAGGCCGCAGCAAGCCTATCGCCTTTACCCCGGTGGCTGTGGCAGAAAGCGGGGTGGTACAATGAAAGATAAACGCCCAACCAAGCGTTTTGCCGCCCCCGCCCGTGCGGGCCGCCCGCTGCGCCCCCAGCAGCTGCTGATATTGGCATATGCCGCCGCTGTTATTGTGTGGCTGGTGTACGTGCTGGTGGGCAGCGCTGTGATGCTGAACCATAAAGCAGACGGCACTATGGTGACCCGCACCCTGACGGTGGATGACCTGGAATTTGAAAGCTTTGTCAATTATGATGACGATGAATGGCATACCGCGCCGGTGGATGAACCCGGCTGGTATCTTTCCACCGACAACGACCCGCACATCATCTGGCGGGGCGAAGCCTGGCTGGAAACGGTGGAGCTGGACGCCGTGCACTACCTGCCGCCCGGCAGCGTAGCATTGTATTACCTGCGCCCCGGCCAGACCGAGTACAGCGAGACCCAGAAAGTTTTTGCCTGCGTGAGCGGCGAAAACCAGTATACCTTTGACCTGGGCGGCCTTACCGTGACCGGGCTGCGCATTGACCCGGACAGTGTGGGCGGCGTGCCTACCCGGTTGGACGGCGTGGTGCTCAACCCGGTGCAGCCGTGGTACCTGCGCTTTGTGCCAAACGGCGGCCAATGGCTGCTGCTGTTGTTTGCCCCGGCTGTGGGGGCTGCGTTTGCCTGCCTTGCCGTTGATGTTTTCCGCAAAAAGTAAAAAAGAGCCCTGTGGGGCGGTGCGCCCATGGCTTGGGGGCACACCCGCAGGGCTTTTATGTTGTATAAAATGGTGATTCTATGGAGCTTCTTTGCATCTTTGCCGCGCTGGCGGTGCTGTTTTTGTTCTGCGCGTTCCTAACGCTCAAATGTAACCTGCATGCTGCGCTGGCCCCGCTGAGCGCACTGGGCATTGCCGTTGCCTGGCTGACGGCTGCGGGCATGGCAAACCTGCTGCTGCCCGGCACTGTGCTGCTGTGGGCGGTGTTTGCGGGCAGCGGCGTGTGGGCGCTGGTGCCCCACAAAGGCCAGCGCCCGGCCTACCGCCGCCTGGTTACACCGGGGGCGGTGCTGTTCTGGGGCATGGCGCTGGCATTTGCGGTGTACTTTTTCATCCGCCAGCCGCTGGCAACCAAGTATGATGAACTCAGCCTGTGGGCTACCGCCGTAAAGGTGACCAAGGCGGATAACCGCCTGTATGCCCTGGCTACCCTTGGAACCCCCTGGCCCCAGACCCAGAACCCCGGCCTGCCGCTGCTCTCCTACTTCTTTCAGTTTTTGGGCCATTATGCAGACTGGAAGATCTATGTGGCGTATGATGTGCTGGCCGCCGCCGTGTTTGCCGCGGTGCTGGGCGGGCTGAACTTCCGCCAGTACCGCATTGCGGTGCCGCTGGCAGCAATTTGCTGGTTTGCCCCCTGGTTTTTGACGGTGTATAACCATACGATCTATCTGGATACCACTTATATGACCGCCTATGGCGATGTGCCCGCGGGCCTTGCACTGGGCGGCGCTGTGGCGCTGTGGCTGACGCTGCGCAAAACCGGCGGCCCCAAGTGGGCCGTACTGCCGGTACTGGCGCTGGCGGCCAACATCAAGGCCAACACCTTTGTGCTGTCCCTGGTGGCGGCGGGGCTGATGGCTGTGGATGCCTGGCTGTTTGCGGAGCACCCCTTCAAAAAGGGCCTTGCCCGCCGCACCGGCTTTGCCATTGCCTGCTTTGCCGCGCCCATGCTGATCTATTATTTCTGGAACATCCGCTATGTGGGCATTCTGGTTGCCAAAAGTGCCAGCGAGGGCGGCACCGGCGAAACCAGCGCCCCCTTGTCCGCTGTGGTCATCAACGGCATCAAGATTTTGCTGGGCCAGCCGGTGGAGGGCTTTTACGCCGAGCGCCAGAGCCAGTTCACCCAAGCCATGGCCGATATGGGCCACCAGTTCTGGACTTCGGATGGTCGGCTGAGCATGATCGGCCAGGGCCGCAATGTTGTGGTGCTGATTCTGCTGGTGTTCTTGGTGGCAGCCATCTGCGCCAGAGGCCGCCAGCTCAAGCTGCGCATTGGCTGCATCGGGGTGCTGTCCCTTGCATGCTTTGTGGGGTATAACCTCATGCTGGCGCTCAGCTATGGCTTTATTTTCAAGCCGGATCAGGCCGTGGGGCTGGTGGATTATAACCGCTATATCTATACCTACTATATCGGCTGGTTCTTTATGGCGCTGGCCTGCTGGAGCACCGCCCTGCAAACCGCGGATGGCGAACAGAAAGCCCCGGCCCGCCGCTGGATTGCCCTGGCGGGCCAGGCCGGTGTTCTGCTGATGGCCGCCGCCATGCTGGTGCGGGTGAACGGCATGATCCTGCCGCAGCTTTCGGTGCTGGGCTTCTCGGATGGCGAATTCGCCGACCGCAAGACTGCCCGCGCCGAAGCTGACTGGCTGTGCAGCGATTACCTGAACGAAAACGATCGCGTGTTTTTTGTCAGCCAGGGGGATAACGGCGAACACTGGTTCTCTGCCGTGTTTGATTTTTACCCCGTCCTGGTGGATTACTCCGGCGTGGGAGCCACGCAGGAGGGCGGCGGCGGAACCTTCGGCCTGCCGGAGCTGGAACCGCAGGAGGAGGGCGTGAAGCAGCGCTACTACCACCCCTACACCGCTGAACGCCTGGATGAAACCGTGCGTGCCAACGGCTGTACGGTGCTTTACCTGCAAAAGATCGACGATATCTTTGTGCAGAGCTATCAGAACCTGTTTACCGACCACCTGGCCGCTGCGCAGGCGGGGCAGACCTTGCTCTACCGCGTAACGGATGCCGGGTATGAGCCGGTCACAATGCAGATGAGCAAGGAGGCGGCCCAATGAAAGAGATGACATGGAAAAGCCGCCTGAACCGACTGTTTGCCCATCGCTCTGCCTTGCCGGTGCTGTGCTGGTGCGCGGTGCTGGTGTTCTGGCTGGTGCAGGGTGCGGTGGCCTTTGCGGGGGACAGCTCCGCCAAGGCAAAAGGCACCCTGACTGAAACCTCGATCCCCATTGAAAGCTGGCAGCTGGCCGAGCTGACCTGGGGGGAGCCGGGGGAGAACAGCGCACCCCAGGGCCAGCTGATTACCATAGGCGGCGACCCGCAGATGATTTTGGAGGATGTATCCGGCCGCGTGGTGCGTACCGTGAGCTACAACGTGGAGTTTGACGGCGATTCCCGCGAAATGTGCCTGTATTACACCACAAAAACGGGGGAGCCCTACAGCCAGGACCGCCGCGTCTTCCCCAAAGTGCTGGCAGACGGCACCTATGTGTACACCCTGCCGCGCACCCAGATCGTGGCACTGCGGCTGGATCCCTGCAGCCCCGATGAAAACAAGACCGTGGGCCTGACCTTTACTCCGCAAAGCATTACCCTGAACGCCGCCAGCACCCTGCCCGGCGGGGCAGATTACTTTATCCCCACCTGGTACCAGCTGTTCGGCCTGATCGTGTACCCCGCCCTTGCCGCCGCCGCATTGGATTGGCTGTGGGCCGTGGGCAGACAGCTTGCCAAAAAGAAACAATAACCCGACAATAGCCTGATACAACAAAGCACCGTGCCGCAAGCAGGAAAACCCCTGCATGGCGGCACGGTGTTTGTTGTTGGTATGGGTGAAATCAGCAAAAGGCATCCCCCAGCCGAGAGCGAATGTATTCCAGGAACGCGGCAGATGCTGGGGCATATTGCCATCGGGTGGTGCTGTCCTGGGCATTGTTCCCGGCCATGGTGGCCACCGGCACCGACAGGATCTTCGCCAACCTGTTTTGGATGGGAGGTGATGATCTGGAGGAAATGAAAAGCGGGCTAAGCAGCCAAAAAGGAATCACAATGTTGAGAATCTTGAATGACACAACAAAAAAGCACCGGACAAAAATTTGTCTGGTGCTTTTTGGTGCGCCCGCGGGAATTCGAATCCCGGACACCCTGATTA
>OLNL01003169.1_pt1 | contig 11236 bp, 5 predicted proteins | sample 1672181 | NCBI WGS metagenome assembly OLNL01 (sample SAMEA3136656, study PRJEB25190) | human gut metagenome | biome: human gut; feature: human-associated habitat; material: faeces | place: Austria | collected 2013
ACCATTGTCTCTGCGCTGCTTTCCGACCGTATGACCTTGCATTTTGGAGCGGGCAAAGTCACCGCGGTTTCCGTGGCATTGACGGCGTTGGCGTTGTTTGGCTTTTCGGTGGCTCCGAACTATTGGGTGCTGATTCTGCTTGCCATCCCGTACGGTTTGGGAGCGGGCGGAGTTGACGCGGCCCTCAACAATTATGTGGCCATTCACTACGAGAGCCGTCATATGAGCTGGCTGCACGCCATGTGGGGCATTGGCGCATTGACTGGCCCATACGCCATGGGATTCGCCTTGGGCGCGGGTCAAGGCTGGCCGTGGGGCTACCGTTACATCTCCATACTGCAGGTTGCGCTCACCGCCATTCTTATTTTCAGCCTGCCATTGTGGAAGAAGCGCTCCGAGGCAAAGACGGGCGAAGTTTCCGGCGAATCCGACGGAACGGCCAATGATGAAACTCGCAAACCGCTTGGTGTACGAGGCGTGCTTGCCATTCGCGGTGCCAAAGAAATCCTGGTGATGTTCTTCTGCTACTGTGCGTTGGAATCCACGGCCATGCTGTGGGGTAGTAGCTACATGGTGCTCGGCAAAGGTATTGACAAGACCACAGCCGCCATGTGGGCCAGTCTGTTCTGCATCGGCATCACCGTCGGCCGCTTGGCGAGTGGCTTTCTGACCATGAAGTTCAACGATCCGACTATGATTCGCCTAGGCCAGGCGCTCGTGCTGACCGGTATCGTTAGCATGTTGTTGCCGTTGCCGCACAATATCGGCACTATTGTGGGGCTGATGATCATCGGTCTCGGCTGCGCTCCGATTTATCCGTGCGTCATTCATTCCACGCCGGTATATTTTGGCGAAGACAAATCGCAGGCGATCGTCGGCATGCAGATGGCATGCGCATACGTCGGCTCGATGTGCATGCCGCCGGTATTCGGCTTGATCGCACAGCATATCAGTGTGCTGTGGTTCCCTCTGTACATGTTGGTTTTCCTGGTGCTTATGGTGATCATGCACGAGAGCCTGCGTAAAAAGTGCGGTGGTCAGACCATCGGCTGGTAGTGCGTTGCCGTCACTGCGTCTGCGATGCCATGAGCAGCATTGTAGATTTCGCATATACGGTTAGGGTTACTAAAACCGAGTGCAACATACCATACGATAAGCAGTACGGCCACGGCAATACGATGAACATGATGTGAAGAGTGAGCGCCATCGGATTGAAATCACGAAAAACGTTCAACACCTCATATTGAACTATTTGACGTGATGCTCTCCAAAAGAAAAATGAGCGTCAGTGAACTGGCGGAGGCTATAGGCATAACGCCGGTCAATGTTTCGGTGTTGAAGAACGGACGGGCTAAGGCGATACGGTTTTCCACGCTTGATGCCATATGCGTGACATTGCATTGTCAATCGGGAGAAGTGCTCGAATGGGTTGACGGCGAAGACGAGGGACGTCTTACGGTGATGCGATAATCGAACGTATGTGCGAATGTTTGAACTTGTTTTCGGAGCCGACCAAAGCATGGTTCAAACATGCGTTCAACCGGCCCACCGAAGCCCAGCAGCAGGCGTGGCCGGCCATCCATTCCGGCGAGAACGTGCTCGTTGTGGCGCCCACTGGATCGGGTAAAACCCTCTGTGCGTTCCTTTCGGCTCTTGACCGGCTTATGGCGGGCGGAGTGCGTTCCGCAGGAGTGGACGTTCATGGCGAAACCGCGGCAACCGAGAGCCATGCGGAACGAAGAACTGTGAAGAAAGGTTCCCGCAAGAAAACGAAGCGTAACGTCAAAGTGCTGTATATTTCGCCGTTGAAGGCGCTTGGCGTCGATGTGACGAAGAATCTTGAATTGCCATTGCAGGGAATTGCTCAACAGTGCGAGGCGATGGGACTGCCCGTCCCCGATGTTGAAGTGGCTATGCGCAGCGGTGATTCCACACCTGAACAACGTCGAAAAATCGTCAGCCATCCGCCGGATATTCTCGTCACCACGCCGGAATCATTATTCCTGCTGCTTACTTCCAAAGCGAGCAGCATATTGGCGGGTGTGGAGACGGTGATCGTCGATGAGGTGCATGCGGTCGCGGGTTCGAAGCGAGGCGCGCATCTCGCATTAAGTCTTGAACGCCTTGACGATATGATCGGACATCCAGTGCAGCGCATAGGGTTATCGGCAACTGTTAATCCCGTTGAGGAAGTAGCGCGGTTCCTTGGAGGTTCGCAACCGGTAACGGTGGTGAACCCCGGCGCTGTTCCGGCTATGGACTTGAGAGCCGTGGAACCATTGCGCAATATGCTTGACACTAGCGCTACAGGTGGTTCGGTATGGCCGGCTCTTGAACGATCCATTCTCGATGAGGTGTTGCGGCACCGAACCACATTGGTGTTCGTCAACTCGCGTGGATTGGCAGAGAAGCTTACTGCACGGCTCAACGACATGTATGCGGAGTCGAAACAGGGCTCGGAGGCGACCGATTTGAGTGAGCACCGTGATTTGGGTTCACCGGAAGGCCGTGAGCAATTTGCCGGACATTACGATTCGGTGGTGGGGTCCACCACCATGTTGGTTGAATCGCATGACGATGTTGATGTGATTGCCATGGCACATCACGGGTCCGTGTCAAAAGATCGGCGCAAACGGATCGAAGAGCAGTTGAAACGCGGCCAGTTGCGTTGTGTGGTGGCCACCTCCAGCTTGGAACTCGGCATCGATATGGGCTCTGTGGATCTAGTGATTCAGGTGGCCGCCCCATTGTCGATCGCATCGGGATTGCAGCGAGTGGGCCGTGCCGACCACAATGTCGGGGGAGTCTCTCATGCGTTGTTCTTCCCTATAACCCGACAGCAGATTATTGGCATAACAGCCAGCATGGAATGTATGCGGGAAGGGGTTATAGAACCATTACGAATGCCCCGCAATCCTCTGGATGTGCTCGCACAGCAGACCGTTGCGGCCGCGGCCATGGGAGATCTTTCTACGAATGATTGGTACGACCGCGTGCGTCGTTCCGCGCCTTTCCGAGATCTCGATCGGTCCATGTTCGATGCGGTTATCGGCATGATGACAGGCGCATACAACAGTGAGGACTTTTCCGCATTCCGCCCGCCGCTGCAATATAACGAAGAAGCGGGGCTGATTTCCGCACGTCCAGGAGCGCAACGTTTGGCAGTGACCAGCGGCGGTACCATACCTGACCGTGGCATGTACACGGTGGTGCTTCCGGAGGAAGGCTCCGGTCCGGGCCCTCGACGGGTAGGTGAGCTGGATGAGGAAATGGTATACGAATCCCGTGTGGGAGACATCATCACCTTGGGGACTTCGACTTGGCAGATCCAAGAGATCACACGGGACAGGGTAGTGGTGGTTCCCGCACCAGGCCGTACTGCACGCCTGCCATTCTGGCATGGGGACCAGGACGGGCGCGATTATGGTTTCGGATTGGCACAAGGACGTTTGACACGCGAACTCAGCCAAAGATTGCACAGACATGAACCAGCAAAGAATGGTGATCAGAATACGGTCCAAACTGTATCGGAAGTGCGATTCGACCGTGAGGCCACACAACGTTTGAAGCGGGATGGTCTTGACCGCAATGCCATAAGCAATCTTGCCGAACTGCTTGACGAACAACGTGAGGCGACCGGTGTGATTCCTTCGGATCGTGATTTCGTGGTGGAACGTTGTCAGGATGAAGGTGGGGATTGGCGCATTATCATCCACTCGCCGTACGGTAGGCGCGTGCATGAGCCTTGGGCGTTGGCTATTACCACTCGAATCAAACAGCGGTTTGGTTTCGATGGTCAAGTGTATGCGGCCGACGATGGCATTGTTCTACGATTGCCGGACGGTTATGGCGATTTGCCGATGCATGAGTTGCTGCTGTTCGACGTGGATGAATTGCAACGTATCGTTGAGACACAGGTCGGCGAAAGCGTGCTCTACATGGCCCGATTCCGCGAATGCGCGTCCAGATCACTTTTTCTGCCGCGCACTCGTCCAGGTAAGCGTGTGCCGCTATGGCAGCAGAGGTTGAAGGCCGCACAACTATTGAATGCGGCCCGTACCCGTAAGAATTTTCCCCTACTGCTGGAAACCGCGCGCGAATGCCTGCAGGATGTGTATGATCTTCCCGCATTGCACACGATTATGAACGGGTTGAATACTGGGACGATACTGTTGTCGGAAGTGGTTACCGAAACGCCGTCTCCGTTCGCGGAGAATATGCTGTTTGGTTTCGTTGGCTCGGTGATGTACCAGTATGACGTGCCGCAGGCCGAACGAAGCACACAATTGCTGTCCATGGATCCGGAAGTGCTGGAACGGCTCTTAGGGAGTACGGACATGGCATCGTTGTTGGATTCCGAAGCCGTTACACAGGTGGAAGACGAGCTTGCCAAACGAACATTCTGGAATGATCTCGCCGAAGAAGATATCAACGGGCGCGTAGCGAGATACGCCAAGACGCATGGCCCATTCACCTCCGACAAGATGATTGCCGAACTTGATGTTGACGCGGCTCAAGCGGTGCATGCGCTTGATGAGCTGGATGCTCGAGGTGAACTCATCAAAGGAAGGTTCACTGATTTAGGTGAGACTTCCGAAAAGAGTGCTATTCAGCAATGGCTTCACAAAGATGTTTTCCGGCGTATTCGATCGTTGTCTCTTGCCAGGGCCCGAAAAGCCGTCAAACCGGTCGATCCGAGCGTCTATCAGGCTTTTCTGCTTGATCGTCAAGGAGTCGGTCCTGTTGGAGGTGAACGCTACGAAGGCGTCGATGGTCTGATGCGTGTCATCGAACAGTTGGAAGGCGTGTTCCTGAACGCTTCGGTATGGGAATCCACGGTATTCCCGGCACGTGTGCGTGAGTATCAGCCCAGCATGCTCGACGAGCTCATTTCGTCATCGGATGTGGTGTGGGTCGGCTCGAAAGCGAGTGGATCCAACGCCAAAGAAGCTGGTGATATCGCCTTCTATCCAGCGGGTTCTTTGCTGCTCAACCCATCTGAACCGACATTAGAAGAACTAAAAAATAATGAAACATTGACTATGCCGGAAGCCGTGCTAGCAGCATTGAGCGGTGGTGGAGCGTTCCCCATTCAACAGCTTTCAGCCGCAGCCAAAACCATCTGGCAGCAGCATGCCGAAGTGCAGGTGAACCCTGAAACAGGCGAAATCATATTCCCCGCATGGGGTGAGCAACAGTTCGAGGAAGCCCTATGGTCACTGGTATGGCAAGGAAAAGTGACGAACGGCTCGTTCACGCCAGTGCGAACGCTCCTACACGGAGGCAAAACTGTTCGCACACCTCGTCGTGTCGCACGTAGGCGCGTCACCATGCGTCCTCCAACACCATTGAGCTTGAGTGGATTATGGTCCGCTGTAGCTTGTGGTGATGGGCGAACCGTTCTATCACATAAAACGCTAGACAGTGTCATCGAGCCTGCCATGTCTAAAAACAGAGATACCGGCATTGATGATGCGGCGCATGCAGCAAGTGTGGAGGAGCGTAAGTTGGCGCTCATCGACTCGCTGCTGGATCGATATGGGGTGATTGCCGCTCCTTTGGTTGATAAGGAACGGATTGCCGGAGGATTTTCATCACTCTATCCAGTACTCAAACGAATGGAAGAACATGGCACACTGGTCCGAGGCATGTTCGTGAAAGGTTTCGGCGCGGCACAATTCGCGGAGAGAGAAACCATCGACGCGCTTCGTAGCGATACGCAATGGCATAGTCAATCCTGCGCGGCACTCGATGTGACTGATCCCGCCAATCTTATTGGCTCCGCAATCGCCTGGCCAGAACAGGATTACCTCAAACCGGCACGTAGATCTGGCTCCGTCATCGTACTCAGACAAGGCGAACCCGTGTTGTTTGCCGTGCCAAAGAGTCATAAAATCGTCAGCTTCGTAACTGACGAGACAATATTGAAACCAGCTTGCGCCGAATTTGCTTACGCATTGCAACGACAGCCCAGTGGCAGCATCAGTTTCAGCGAAATGAACGGTATGTCGTTAAAGGAACGGAATGCGAATCGGCAGATCCTTCATGCGGCCGGCTTCGTCGACAGTCCGCAAGGCATGAAGCTCTACTGCTAGCTTGGTGTTACATTGCCTGAGCCAAAGCGAACGAAACGGACGCACTGGCAGAACCGTGCCGACAACAACAATGCCCGCATTTTGCAAGCACAGGCAAAACCAAAACGATCCCAGCCATCGCAAGATACGGGCATTGTCAATGAAAAACAAGTTAGCCGATGATGGCGATTGGTGCGGAAAGCTCCGTGCCAGAGCCATCTCGACGCATATCCGGCTTCGGCAATTCCACGCCGGCACCGCCCTGCGTGGAGGCGTGTACTGGGTATGCGCCCACAAATGCGAGAACCAACGTATCCTGTCCCTTGAGGAAGCGCTGCGAACGAACGCCACCGGTACCGCGGCCCTTCGTCGGATACATTTCCAACGGGGTTACCTTCGCAGAACCATTCTCCGTACCCGGCAACGCTTCGGAATCGCCCGCAACCGTCAACACCACAGCTCCAGACGCGGAGAACAGGCCATTCTCGCCTTCTTCATAATTCCACGCCACCTTGCTGGCGGGAACTACCGCGAACGCAGCCGCTGAGCAGCCTTCAGCCAGGCGAATGCCTGCCATGCCTCCGGCAGTGCGTCCCTGCGGGCGTACGTTCTTCGCCTCGAACGTCAGCAGGGAGGAGTCGGTGGATACAAACACCAGCCGATCCTCGTCACGCGCTTCAGCGGCAGCCAGAACTTCATCATCATCCTTCAAATCGATGACACTCCATGAATCCATGGTGGTGGGCGATTCGCGATTCCAACGTTTGACTACACCATTGCGCGTACCCAATGCAAGAGGAGTGGGCTCTACGGCATTATCGCCGGAATCGTCGGCGGATGGCATGGCGATCGCAGCGATCACACGTTCACCACGAATTGGATCGGTGTTTTCCGTCGTGCCGATTAACTCTTCGGCGTGAACGCCGCCAGTCACGTGGAGCGGCCCATCCGCAGACACAACCGGCAATTCCACGACATGCGCCACAATCAGACGGCCGGCAGATGTGATCAAACCATATGAGGAACGCGTGGTCGTGCGGAAGATCGAAATAATCTGATCATCCTTTACACGCTGGTCGGCAGAAGAGCGATTCTCCCAACGCTCCAACGCGTCTTCGGAGGTGCGTGCGATCAGACCAGTGGCCGACAACATCACCGCGCACGGCTCGTCGTCGATCTGCAAAGCCATGGCTGCGGCATTGTCTTCACCGGCTTTTTTCGCGGCCTTCGCGGCGGCGGCGACATCGGCGGCGGCGGACGACACTGTGGCTGCAGTGCGTGCTGCAGCCACAGCGGAGGCGGATACGCCATCATCGCCATGCGCTGCAACAGGCACAAGCCTGCCGTCAGCGTCTTCATCCAACAGCACAGTGCGACGTGGCGTGCCATACGTGGCAACAGCCTCGTCCATTTCGGCGATCACCACGCCGTCAAGCGCCTCAGTGGAGGCGAGAATGCGATCCAATTCCTCGATACGTTGCTTCAAATCATCGCGTTCCGCTTCAAGCTCGATGCGGCTCATTTTCGTCAGACGACGCAAGCGCAGGTCAAGAATGTACTGTGCCTGAATCTCATCCAGATCAAACACCTTGATGAGCTTCGTCTTTGCGGCTTCGGCATCGTCAGACGAGCGAATCACCTGAATCACTTCGTCAATGTCGACCATCGCAAGCAGAAGGCCTTCAACCAAATGCAGACGTTCCAGCGCCTTCTTTTTGCGGAATTCGCTACGACGGCGAATCACCACACGGCGATGATTTACCCACACCTGAAGCATTTCCTTCAAGCCCATGGTGTGTGGGCGACCGTTGACCAACGCCACGTTATTGATGGTGAAATTGTCTTGCAGCGGTGTGTGCTTGAACAGTTGCGCCAGTACTGCGTTCGGGTCGAAACCGGTTTTGATTTCAATGACAAGGCGAGTGCCGTTATGGCGGTCCGTCAGGTCGATCGCGCCGGAAATACCCTCCAGCTTGCGATTTTTCACACCTTCGGAAATACGTTCCAACACACGTTCCGGGCCGACCATGAACGGCAGTTCCGTTACGACAATTGCCTTCTTACGAGCGGTTACGTTTTCGATATGCGTTACCGAACGCGTGGTCAACGCGCCACGACCGGTTTCGTAGGCCTCGCGAATGCCCTTGCGTCCCACAATCACGCCACCGCTCGGCCAATCAGGGCCGGGAACATAGCGCATAAGCTCTTCCAACGTGGCATCAGGATGATGCATCAAATGTTTGGCTGCGGCAACCACTTCGCCCAGATTGTGCGTCGCCATATTCGTGGCCATGCCGACGGCGATGCCGGAACCGCCATTGACGAGCAGATTTGGAATCGCGGCAGGCAAAACGGTTGGCTCCTGCAGCTTGTTGTCGTAGTTCGGTGTGAAATCCACTGTATCTTCGGCGATATTCGCGTTCATACCAAGCGCAGCCTGGGCCATGCGAGCCTCGGTGTAACGCGATGCTGCCGGACCATCATCAAGGGATCCGAAATTACCATGGCCGTCTACCAGGGGCAGACGCATGGCAAACGGTTGCGCAAGACGGACCATCGCCTCATAAATCGCGGAATCGCCATGCGGGTGAAGCTTACCCATCACCTCGCCGACCACGCGGGCCGACTTCATGTACGGACGATCCGGATTGAGGTTCATTTGACCCATCTGGTAGATGATGCGGCGCTGCACCGGCTTCAAACCGTCTCTGGCATCGGGCAACGCGCGGGCATAGATCACCGAATACGCGTATTCGAGGAAGGACTTGCTCATCTCCTCGTTCAACGGTGTTTCGACGATGTTCTCTTTGACCGTACGCGGGTCAAAGGCTGGTTTTGCCGATTTGCGGTGCGACACCATGCGGTGAATCTCCTCACGGAAAAGTAATGGTAATCAACCTAGCAATGTTACCAGCCGGTACCTTGAATAGGAGTCATGAGTGTTGAAGTGCCAAGCGACGAAGAGCTGCTTACCATGACCGAACCGGCATGCTACGGAGATGGCATGCCATCTGAAGGGATCCGTGGGGGAGCGTTGCACCTGTCGTCGGTACTTCCTGCGGTTTCCAACGCCATTGGCTGCCCCATGCCAACGGACATTCATTCTGACCCGAAAGCTCTGCAGGAAGCGCTTGGGCTGCCGGACGCGGCGTCCGCGGTCGTAGTGCTCGTGGACGGTCTCGGCTACTGGAACCTCAACATGAGACTGGGGCATGCGCCCTACTTGCGGTCCCTCATGAACGAGTCAGCCAATCAGCGTCCCATCGCCACATGCATGCCGAGCACTACCGTCGCAGCCATGTCTACATTCGGTACGGGAACATGCCCCGGTATGACGGGTATGACCGGCTATACGCAGCTCAATCCGAAAACCGGCGAAATATGTCAGCTGATTTCCTTCAGAAATGCGGTTCCTCCGCTTGAGTTGCAGCAGCAGCCGACCATGTTCGAACGGCTAAGCGCACAAGGCGTTCGTGTGACCAGTTCTGGATTGCCGAAATTCGCGTTTTCCGCGTTGACGCAGGCTGCCTTACGTGGCAGTGACTACATTTCCAACGATGATCCGCGCAAGCGTGTCGCGGTCGCGGCCCAAGCGGCGAAAAATCCCGGACTGACATACCTGTATCTGCGTGATACCGATAAGGTCGGGCATAACTACGGCTGGGATTCCGATAAATGGATTGGCACGTACGAGCGTGTTGACGGTCAGCTTGGCCTTCTTCGCCGCAGCGTGCCCAAAGGCACATTGATTGTGATTGTAGCGGATCACGGTATGATCACCACTGATCCCGAATCCGTGATTGATATTGCGCAGGATCAGCGGCTCATGCAGGGTGTCGTCCATGTCGGTGGTGAACCGCGTTGCGTCATGCTCTATGCGGAACAGGGCGAAGCACCGGAAAACATCGCCGCGCGGTGGCGTGATGTGCTGGGAGACCGGGCACAAGTGCGTACGCGATCGCAGGCGATTGCGGAGGGTGTGTACGGACCTGTGGTCTCGCGCGTCGAACCGATGATTGGTGATGTGATTGTATCGGCCACGAAGGCCGTCACCATCGTGGATTCCCGCACTCAGGCGGAAAAGGCGATGCATCTGCCGAGCGTGCATGGCTCGCTCACCATGCTCGAGTCCGATATCCCCTGTCTGATCGACGTGGCCTAACATGCAGGGTTTGGTTCAGTCGCCGAACAGAATCTCATCCCAACTTGGCACGGCGGAGCGTCCTGCGCGCCGCTTCGATTTGGTGGTGTTTTGGCTGTGCGGATCAGGTGTTTGATTCGTGTTTGCGGTGTTCGAGGCGGTATCCGATGCGGGCGCGATGGTGTTCTGAACATCGCCTGTTGCACTGACGTCGGTTTTCGTCACGGCGTCTGCCGATCGGTTTGGTAGGGAGATGTCGGCGGCGGCACTCGATGTGTTCGGCGTGCCGAATTCGTTAGACACGCCGATTGGCGCGATTGGAACGGAAGGTGCCGTTGAGGGGCGCGCCACCGGCATGGACGGTTCAGGCGTGTTCCATGCCGATACGGTCTGTTCGATTCGCGCCGATCGGGCGGAATTTCCCGGAAGATTCAGCGAAGCGAGGAAATTCTCGTCGGCGTGTTTCTCGGCGTGTCCTTCCTTTGGCGCGTCTTGCTCCCCGATGAGCTTGCGTGCAGCGGAATTCAAACAGCTTACGGCGTTGTCATGCATGTTCCACGACCATTCCGCGCAGATGGTATGGCCGGAGGAAACGAACTGAGCGCTGATTTTCCAAGGTTCCAAGCCAAGCCTGGTAGCCTTCCAAGTCACGTCTTCCAAACGCACCCGTGCCGCCGCGAATGTGCGTTCAATCAGTTCGGAAAGCGTACGTACACGGCTTTCTTTCGGTGCTGGAACGGCGAGGAATTGCTCAATCGCATATTGCTTCTCCGTTTCGACCGACGCCGAGAAACGCCGAACGAGCGCTTCGCTCAACGAATATCTTTCCGCAACACGCGCGGGATCGGCGCCGGCGCGAATCAACGACTGAATTTGCGAAATCGGCAGGGTGATCGGAATGTGCGTCTGCTGTTTTTCCTGCACTTCGGAACGAATCTGCTTGGCCTCCAAAATGGCTCTTTCAAGCGCCTCATCGACCTTCACAGAGAACTTTCTGGCACCTGAAACAAAGACGAGTTCA
>OLNL01003173.1_pt1 | contig 11227 bp, 17 predicted proteins | sample 1672181 | NCBI WGS metagenome assembly OLNL01 (sample SAMEA3136656, study PRJEB25190) | human gut metagenome | biome: human gut; feature: human-associated habitat; material: faeces | place: Austria | collected 2013
ACGTAGCAATGTCCATTTTAATACCCCTAGCTTATTTCTATTCTTTGATAAAAGGCTCTGCTAACAAAATTGCTATTACTATTATATAGAGAGGATGTTTATAAATAAAGTAAGTAGCAACGAGTAATAGAAACAATAACATTCTCGTAACCCACGGATATCTGTTTGATAAACTGACCAATAAATTAACTAAAGGTTTCAGTATCAACCCCATTAATCCAAAAGTAAGCACCTATATAAAATTAGTTTTGTTTTTCTTAATAAATTGTAACATTAAGAATACCTCCTCAGATTTGTTACTTTAAATTTATCAAGACCCATGACTAAAAGCACGCAACGAATAGTAAAATATGCGCAACGTCCTTAGAAACTAGGATGCAACGCTCCAAGTCATGATGCAACGAGGAGAATAGTACCTCTTAAAAGTACGAAATGATAGTACATTAAAATCTACTTCTTGTTATAAATTCACCAGTATTTATTTCTTGAATTTGTCCTATTCAATCTTCCCTACCAATGCGGTTATTAATAAGATATGCTCATACATCTTGACCTTATATAGATGATCCACATCTTTGAATCCACCTAATGCTAATAAGGGTACAAAGCCAAAACACTGATCATAATCTAACAAACCATATTGTTCAATCGCTTCAGTGTAGAGTGGCAATTCAAAATAATCGTCTGTAAAACTTTGATCAGAAAGAAAACGTAAGAACATAGGCAAGTTTTCTAAAAAGATATCAAAAGTTTCAAATTTATACTTAATAAATCCTAAAAATTCATTTTTTTCCCAAGTTATGATATCTCCAAATGCTGTCGCAAATATAGGAATAGCAATATCGCCCCTGAAATACGAATCTCTCACTAACTCACTATAGTCATCTGGGTTTATGACTTTTAGGTAGCCATTCAAAAAGGTACCCAAACCTTGGTTTTCCCAAATCTCAACCAATTCAACAGGGACTTTATCCTTATAATTTTCAATCACCTCTTTAGGCATGTCTGCAACTTTTACAAAATCTGAAATCATTGTCCAACCTTTTAGTCTTTCTATCCCTCAGCTTCTTTTTGACTTTCTTGTTTTTCACTTGAGTTCAATTTATCTTGCACCGCCTCCGCCACTGCTCGTGGGATGCCGACTGTGACGATCTCATCCACAGTAGCTTCTTTGATCTTGGTCAGTGACTTGAAGTGCTTCATCAGTAACTGCTTGCGTTTTGGTCCCAAGCCTTCAATACCGTCCAGCTGAGAAGAGAAGGAATTCTTGGAACGAAGCTGGCGGTGGAAGGTGATGGCGAAACGGTGAACTTCATCCTGGATCCGCTGGAGAAGGAAAAATTCCTGCGAAGTGCGAGAGAGTTCGATGACTTGGAGAGGATCGCCGAAGAGCAATTCATGGGTCTGGTGCTTGTCATTCTTTTGCAGACCTGCAATGGGAATATCCAGCCCCAACTCTTCTTGGATGACTTGCTTAGCGATATTGACCTGGCCTTGACCTCCATCGATAACGATCAGATCTGGTGGCGTCAGGCCATCCCGCATGACCCGGCTGTAGCGTCTGCGAATGACCTCCCGCATGCTGGCATAGTCATCTGGCCCGACGACAGTCTTAATCTTGTACTTGCGGTAATCCTTTTTGCTTGGTTTCCCATTGACAAAGACCACCATGGCTGAAACCGGACTTGTTCCCATGATGTTAGAGTTATCAAAGGACTCAATGCGCACAGGAGTCGGAATTTGCAGGAGTTTTCCAAGATTTTCAATAGCACCTTGGGTCTTCTCCATCGATTTTTCAAGGAGATTGAACTTCTGCTCCAGACTGACACGCGCATTCTTGATGGCCAGATTGACCAACTGCTTCTTCTCCCCACGCTGGGGCTTGAGGACCTTGGTATGCACAAGGGCTTTGACCGCTTCCTCATCAATATCATGAGGTATCAGGATTTCATTGGGAATCAGGTGAGATTTTTCCTGATAAAACTGCCCTACATAGGTCAAGAAATCCTCGTCCGGATCATTGTAGTAAGGGAATAGATTGACATCCCGCTCGATCAACTTGCCCTGACGGACAAAGAAGACCTGCACACACATCCAGCCCTTGTCCACGTAGTAGCCAAAGACATCCCGGTTCTGCAAATCCTTGGCCATGACCCGCTGTTTGGTCCGCAGGGTCCCGATAGCTTGGATCAGATCCCGGTACTCTGCCGCCCGTTCGAATTCCATGTTTTGCGCAGCGGTATTCATCTTGAGCTTAAGCTCATCGATAATCTTATCATCCTGCCCTTTGAGGAAATCAGAAACCTCCTGGGCCATGCCCTTGAAATAGGCCTCGTCCTTGTGGCAGACTGTGTGGGCCATACATTGCCCTAAATGGTAGTAAAAGCAGACCTTGGAAGGCGGATTGGTACACTTGCGGAAAGGAAAAATCCGATCCAAAAGTCGCTTGATCTCATTGGCCGCTCCCACGTCTGGATAGGGGCCGAAATAGAGGCCACCATCCTTTTTGACCTGGCGCGCGATGATGAGACGCGGATAGCGCTCATTGGTAATCTTGATGAAGGGATAGGACTTGTCGTCCTTGAGCATGATATTGTACTTGGGCTTGTTCTCCTTGATGAGGTTGATCTCGAGAAGCAAGGCCTCAATATTGGACTCGGTGACGATAAACTCAAAATCCACAATCTCAGATACCAGCGCTTCCGTCTTGGTATCGTGGCTCCCTCTAAAATAGGACCGCACCCGATTGCGAAGATTCTTGGCCTTCCCCACATAGATGATGGTACCGTTCTTATCTTTGTGAATGTAACAGCCCGGACTCGTCGGCAAGAGATCGAGCTTGGATTTAATCAAGTTGTTCATACTCTCTATTATAGCAAAAAGGGAGTGGGAAAGAACTCCTAATATGAAAAGGTTGAAAAGGTTCCCCAAACCTTTTCAATCTTCCCACCCCTGCATAGCTTCAACAGTCTGGGAGACTGTTGAAGGTTGCAGATAAAGGAAACTTTGTTTCCCTCATTAGGTCATCTTTGGAGCTTAAAAAGCGAACAAAGATTCCAATCAACCACTGCGTCATATATTTATTCCTATTAATTAAACAGCGAAGGGTGAACAGATTTTGCTCAACCTCTGTATAATCTACTAAATTAATTGATTTTTTTAACGAAATAAGATCTGAAAAATGACCGTTCCAAATTGAACTTGTATTCTTCATTTTTCTTATAAAACCTTATAGCACCCCTTGGCATAACCACAAGGAATATAGCCTGCTTGGTATAAAGCATACAACTCATCGAAAAATGGTGATTCAGCTTGGGGAACCACTTTTTTGATAGTTAAGTAAATGGCCAAGCCAACAATATCAAATTTTATCTGATCTCTCATGGATTCTAGCAGTTTACTATCAGCAATCAGGTTATCTAATCGTTCTTCAATTTGAGGAATGATTTCCTCTTTTGCACTTCTTGCCAGTGAATTCCAGTGTTTATAAATGTCACTTTGGTTTTTAAAAAGATAAACAGTAAAATCACCACGTTTATCTAAGACAAAATTCTCCCATTTTAAACTATTAATGTTCTTTTCTGCTTCTTTTACTGTCTTTAACTGAGTAATCGGCAGACTTGTTTCTCTTTCTTCCTTCAAAAAGTCTAGATTTTTTAATGCATTTATCACATCGGCATGGATCTTCATTTTTATCACCCTTCGATCAACTTATTTTTCAAATTCAGAATCATTTCTCTTGGACTAGAAGGTCATATGGGAAGTACTCCAACTCCTTCAAGCGTTCGTCGTAGATTCCTTTGATCTTACAAGTCGCAGCGATGTCGAAACTCCAGTAGCCATCATAACCTCTATCATCATACTTATGTGTCCCATACCAAGGTTCATTTGAATGACTATAATACCAAAATCCTTGGGCCTTGACGACACTCTCATAAGTATCTTCTATCATATTTTGATACCCTAGTATCGAATGGAAAGGAACGACCGTATCATGGAATAGATAGGTCATGTAGTACTCAATCAAGCCATCTGTATGGTCCATCTGCTCATAGATAGTCTTTAAATCATCCAAAAACTCTTCCTTACGGTCACTGTAAAGGACTCCCAAGGCAAATACATCAACCGCACGATAAAAGGGAACTCCCTCTGAAGCAATAACTTTTAAATGAGATAAGATACCTTGATAATAAGGGAAAATCTCCTCTTTAGAAGCACCTATAGAATAGGAAAGTTTCACTAGTTCTTCATTATTCAAAACCAAATCTTGGTAATGGAACAACAAATACTCCTCCGCAATTTCATCCGTCATCTCGATATCTTCTCTTAAACGGTTTTGTAGACGAGTAAAGCGTCTTTCAAAATACGCTTGATTTTTGTTTTTGTCTCTTAACATGCGGTAACTCCTTTTCTCGTCCTATTTACCTTGCACCAACAATCATATGTGAAGTATTCCAACTCCTTCAAGCATTTATCAAAAATTCCTTTGATTTTGCAGATTTCATCAATAAATATAAAAACAACAAAAAATTATTAAATAACATATCCTTAAAGGAGTATATCCTGATAACCAATTTCAGACAATACGCCATTAACAAATTTTATTCCTATACCATTTTCTTTATCCCAATCACACTCACATAAGAACCCAAACTCTTCAATACTTTCGTCAAAAGTTAAAGGAAACATGATTTGCTTGGGTTGCAACAAAGAATAAATCTTATCTTTGTCTCCAATGATATCTAAAAGATATTTTTTCTCGTTCTGATTCATGTAACTTGAAACAACAGCCGATATTTCACGATTGTAATAAGATATAATTGCAGAATTTACCTCTTTTACTATTTCATCTAAGTGATTATTGAAAAATCTGTAAGCTTTTTCCTGATTAATTTAAAATGCAGCATCTTCATCCGCATCAATATTGATTTCCAAAACAAGGTGCTTATTGAAAATCTCTAGAGAAATGTCTTTTGTCCAACCGTAATTAAATTTTAGTTTACCAAAGGTCTGATGATTTATTTCCATTGTTTTTTAAACCGTTCTTTCTATCAACCTAATCATTTTTAATTTCAGCTCCCCCGAAGTACTATAAGTTCCTATCTGTCCAATCTGTCAATGTATATGTCTATCAACTAGTTTTATCGAGCTAGATTCTTCATAGCAGTGCCAAGTCTTCCTTTTTAGGACACTACAATTCTTTAATAATTCTATTTCTTCCGGTATGAATTTCAGTGAGAATTCATTATTGCCCTTCATTTGCTGATATAAATCTTTACTAACCGTATTTCTCTCGATTATAAATAGGCTTCTGGTTCAGTGAGAATCTAATCAGATCATTTCTTCAACTGTGCTCTTAGTTCTGTATCAAATCCATAAATTCCGAAAATGTTTTAGCTAAAAAATAAGCATTGTTCTCATCGCTTGAGGCTTCTAATTGATACGTATCGTCGTAATAATATAGGCCTTCGTTCTCATCACCACTTTGCCAAAATAGTAGAAATCCGTGCTGAATAGTGTCACCAATAAGAATGGAATGTTCAAAAATATCATTACGATATTCCTCTGTCCATTGCTCTATATCAGCATTCTTAATTCCAGTATTTATACCAAACATAGTATCAATGTTAATAACTTCATCAATTTGATGAATCTTAATTGAATTTTCAAATTTATAAGATAAATTCCTTCCTCCGTTTTGTGTAACTAAAAATTCTTTATAGTCAACTGGAAGATGGATATCAAATCGTTTTTCTAAAAGTTTGATATCTTCATCTTCCGCATGCCCAAATGCGTCTATAGCTAATACCATTTTATTTCCTCCTCTTTGTTTGAGGACCTGAGCAACGCTGTGGATGTCCGTGTTAAGAGTGACCTTGTTAACAAAAATAAAAGGTGACTTCATGTTCGATAAAAACTGGGCGGAAACCCAGTTTTCTTAGTTTTCTTGCACTAGAAGGTCATATGGGAAGTACTCTAAATCTTTCAAGCGTTCGTCATAAATCCCTTTAATCTTGCAGGTTGCGGCGGTGTCAAAACTCCAGTAGCCTTTATAGGTATCTTTGGTATGGTTATTATACCACGGAGCATCTGAGTGGCTATAGTACCAGAAACCTTGTGCCTTGGCTACACTCTCATAAGTGTCCTCAATCATATTTTGATATTCTAAAATCGAATGGAAAGGAACCACTTTATCATGGAATAAATAAACCATGTAGTATTCAATCAAGCCATCTGTGTGTTCCATCTGCTCATAGATAGCCTTCAAATCATCCAGAAACTCTTCCTTGCGCTCACTATAAAGAACTCCTAAGGCAAATATATCAACCGCCAAGTCAAAAGGAACTCCTTCCGAAGCGACCTCTTTTAAGTTGGAGAGGATCCCTTGATAATAAGGCAAGAGCTCCTGCACATCCTTCCCTAGAGAGTAGCCAACCTTTAATAGACTTTCATAGTTAATAACCATGGATCTAAAATGATACTCGTAATACTCTGGATTTATATCAGGAAATTGTTCTATCTTCCGTTGTAATGATCCCGTGTACCATTCAAATGCTTCTTGAAAGTATTCATCTGTTTGAATTTTATCTCTTAACATATGTTGACTCCTTCTCTCAACCTATTCACCTTGCACCAACAAATCATATGGGAAGTACTCCAACTCCTTCAAGCGTTCGTCGTAGATTCCTTTGATCTTGCAGGTTGCGGCAGTGTCAAAACTCCAGTAACCTTTATAGGTATCTTTGGTATGGTTGTTATACCATGGGGCATCTGAATGGGTATAGTACCAAAAACCTTGGGCCTTAGCGACACTCTCATAAGTATCTTCTATCATATTTTGATACTCTAGTATGGAATGGAAAGGAACGACCATATCATGGAATAAATAGGTCATATATTACTCAATCAAGCCATCTGTATGATCCATCTGCACATAGATAGCCTTTAAATCATCTAGAAACTCTTCCTTACGGTCACTATAGAGGACTCCCAAAGCAAATACATCAACTGCACGATAAAAGGGAACTCCCTCTGAAGCTACCTCTTTTAAGTTGGAGAGGATACCTTGATAATAAGGAAAGAGCTCTTGTACATCCTTCCCAAGAGAGTAGCCAACCTTAAATATATTTTCATAGTTAATGACCATAAACCTAAAATGAGCTATAAGATCTTTAGGTTTTTCTTTTTTAAAATCTTCTAAATCTTCTTGTATACACTGTGAATACCATTCGAATGATTTTTGAAAATATTCTTCTGTTTTAATTCTATCTCTTATCATGTGTTAACTCCTTTTCTATGGACGAATAATCTTCTTGTCCAATAGCTTTCTTTCTATTCGTATAGCATCGCCAAAAACTCTGTAAAGCTATTAGCAAGAAACTCTATAGCTGGCTCCAGCTCGTAGGATTCCTCGTGGTACCAGATACAGATGCTTGGATTTTCTGGATCCTCGACATAATTTAGACAAACAAAATCACCACCGAACAATGCTGCTATGGGGATTAGTTGCATTCCGACATAATCTTCATCAAAGACAATGCGCCCTTCTAATTGTGTACTCACTACTCCGATATCATAAACCTCTTCTGGTTTCTCACCTGAAATAGCTAGTATGGCTAAAAAGCGATCGATTACTTTCTCATTATTCCCAAAATGAAAATACCGTTTTGACGGAATCAATCCATTCTCATTCTTTATAAACTCCTTATAATCATCAGGCAGTTTAACTTTCCACGCAACTTCTCTTTCCTGTAATAGCGCATCAGTTGGCAGGGGGTAGATGATTGATTGATCTTGATGGTACATATCTTTATCTCCTACAGTTGCTCGCCTTTTACTTCCTCAAACCATTTCTCAAACTCTAGACTTGGAAGCAACTCTTCATCCTTGTCATAACGCCCTTCATAGCTATAGCGACTGTCAAGGCTATTTTTCTTAGCATCATAAATTAACCACATTTCAGTTGGATGTTCACGATTGTATTCTTGGCAGACATCAATCATTTTTTGTATATCTTCAGCTCCATATCCCAATAGAGCGAATGCCATATTATCTGAATCATCTACTTTTTTTGCCACAACTTCATTAACTTTATCCATTTCAATTACAACACCATTAATCTTATAAAAAACTTTATATGATTGCAATGCTTCTTCAGAAATGCAATAAATATATACTTTTTCTGCTTGATTTTGGACATATTCCATAGCTAATGAAACCATATCAATCTGGATTTCCATAAATTTATCTTCAAATTGTGTCATTATCTTCTCCTACAACTGCTTGTCTTTTACTTCCTCAAACCATTTTTCAAACTCTAGTCGTGGAAGCAATTCTTAAATATTTATTTCGTTTTATCTGCATCTAGTAAGTCTTTCAATAATTGCAAAGTACGTTCGACTGACTTTTTATCACGTCCATACACTCTTTTTAGGCTCTTATTATCGATTATCTTGGATAAAAAGGTGATGGAAAATCTCTGTTCATCAGTTTGAGTGAACCAAATGTTAAACAAGCCACCCTCTCCAGCTTCTAATTGCCTATTTTTACCGGTTGATGAAATCCCCATCGTCATATGATAACCCTTATACACGAAGGGAAAATTAAAATTTTCATCTTCTCCTTCATGAATGGCAATCGTATCAAGATCTATCGAAAACACTTGCTCTAACGCTTGCTTGACATTCTGATAGCCTAGACTCTCTCTTATCGTTAAGTAAACTTCACTCATTTATAGGCCTCCACATATTTTCGAAATTCTCAAACTTCTATTACTTTGATAGAGTCAAATCAACTATTTTCCCCGTTTTTATATCGATTTTTAATCTTCTGCCATAAAAATCAGTCGCATAAAGCCAGCCATCGCTCAAAGTCATCTGTTCAAAGGGATAAATATTATTACTGTATCCACTATTCTCTATCGTCCAAACTACATTACCACTACCATCAACTCTTAAAATGTTATTTTTTTCAATATCATTATCAAAAGGAACATCCAATAAAACAATAAATTCGTCACCGTGTTCAATTATATTTCGGATTTCAAATGTAAAAGATTTTATAATTTCACCATTTTCTATTAGCTGATGTTTATTATATTCTAGCATTGTCTCAACCTTTCATCTGAGAAAACCTACGTTAATCAGTCTTTTAATGATTTCTTCTTATTCTTGTTAAATCAATATCTTTTCATCACACCTCTAATCTTGTAACATTGCTAAAAATTCTGTAAAGTTATTAGCTACAAACTCTATAGCAGGCTCCAGTTCGTAAGATCCCTCGTGGTACCAGATACAAATGCTTGGATTTTCAGGATCCTCGACATAATTTAGACAAACAAAATCACCACCGAACAATGCTGCTATGGGGACCAACTCAAATCCAAAAATATCTTCATGGACAAACAAACGTTCATCCAGTTGGGACATTACTACATCGATATCATACATGCCTAGTGGATTGTCTTTAGTCTTTTCTAATACACACAAGAATCGTTCAATCAAAAAGGATCTATTTTTTAAAGAAAATAAATGTTTAGAAGGACGAAAACCATTTTTTCTCATTATAAAATTCTTGTAATCGTCAGGTAGTCGAACTTTCCACGCTACTTCTCTTTCCTGTAATAGCGCATCAGTGGGCAGGGGGTAGATGATTGATTGATCTTGTTGAGGCATATCTTTTTCTCCTACAGTTACTTGTCTTTTACTTCCTCAAACCATTTTTCAAACTCTAGACGTGGAAGCAATTCTTCATCCTTGTCATAACGTCCTTCATAACTATAGCGACTATCAAGGCTGTTTTTCTTGGCATCATAAATTAACCACATTTCAGTTGGATGTTCGCGATTGTATTCTTGGCACACATCAAGCATTTTCTGTATATCTTCAAGGCCATATCGTAATACCGAAAACATCATATTATCAGAATCATCTACTTTAGTATCTAAAACAGTATTAACCCTGTTTAATTTGACATAAACTCCATTAATTTTATAAAAAACATCAAAAAAAAGTAACGCTTCTTCAGAGATGCAATAAATGTATACTTTTTCTGCCTGATTTTGGACATATTCTAATGCTAATGAAATCATGCTTGCTTGGACTTCCATAAATTTATCTTCAAATGTCATGATTCTCCTCAATCTCTTCTTTCACTTCATTGTACCATTGTTCAAAAATATCATCTGCTGTTAAAACATCGGAATTTGAGAAATGAAGATGATATGAAAATTTCCCTGAAGCTTTTTGATGTTTATGGTCATATATAATTTTCAATTGAGTTGGTACCTCTCTATTGTTATCAGAGAAAGCTTCACAAAGTTTTATATAATCATTTAAGGCAATATCCACTAATTGAGATTGTCTATTAATAGAAGTGTCTACTTGAAATGCTTTCAATTGATGTTTTTTATAGTATAATTCACCGATTTTGAAAAAAACATTGAAGTAAAAACTATTATTTTCACATGAAGCAAGTATATACACTTTATCAGCTTTATATTCAGAGTATTCTAATGCGATAGATATCATATCTTCTTGTAGCTTTGCTATTTTATCTTCAAAACTCATTATTCACCTCAAGCTCTCTCTTCACTTCGTTGTACCATTGTTCAAAAATATCATCTGCTGTTAATGTATCTGAGTTGAAATAAAACAAATCATAGGAATACTTTCCCTTTACTTTATTCTGTACATTATCATAAATTAATTTTATTTGTGAAGGCATCGGACGATTGTACTTTTGACAAATTTTATGAATATCTTGTAAATCTTTATTTCCTAATTTTAAAACTGAAAAAATCAAATTATCTATTTCAGATTCACTCATACCTTTGTTTGAAAGTTCATGCAACATTACAATATTATTTTTATCATCTTTATAGAAAACATCAAAGGAATACATTGTTTCAAAAGAACAATAGATGTATACAGTATCGACCTTTTGCCCAACCCTATCCGCATATTCTAATGCCAACTGAATCATATCTGTTTGTTTGGCTGAAAATTCATCTTCAAATACCATTTTTTCCCTCAATCTCTTTCTTCACTTCGTTGTACCATTCCATAAAAATGTCGTAAGAGGTTAATGTGTCTGAGTTTGAATAAAATAAATCATAGGAATACTGTGCCTTAGCTTTTTTATTCACATTATCATATACCAATTTCAGTTGAGTGTACTGACCCCAAAAAGTTAGACAATTAATTTATCCAAAGGATTTAGTTCTGTA
>OLNL01003186.1_pt1 | contig 11184 bp, 6 predicted proteins | sample 1672181 | NCBI WGS metagenome assembly OLNL01 (sample SAMEA3136656, study PRJEB25190) | human gut metagenome | biome: human gut; feature: human-associated habitat; material: faeces | place: Austria | collected 2013
AGAAGCGCAGGGCGCAGGTGAACTTTGACCAGGAGAGCGGGTCGGTGTCGCGCACGAGCAGGCCCCGGTCGGGCGCATGGACGTAGTGGGTGCCGCCGTAGCTGACGGCGATGCCCACGTGGCCGTAGCGCCAGAGCACGTCGCCAGGGCGGGCTTCGGAGACCGGGACGATCTGCCGGGCCGCGTCATGCTGTCTCTCGCTCTGATGCGGAACGTACATGCCGATCTGGCGATACGCCCATGTCACCAAGCCGGAGCAGTCGAACGAGTTCGGGCCTTCCGCCCCCCATTCGTAGGGGCAGCCGATGCGGCTCATGGCGTAATCGACCACGGAACCCTGCGACGGGATGTCCACGCCGTTGCCGCCTCCGCCGCTCGGCGGGTTGCCGCCGCCGGTACCCCCGTCTCCGCCACCTCCGGCGTTGCCGCTGTTCGCCGCCTCCCGTGCCGCCTCGGCCTCCATCTCGGCCTGCTTCTGAGCGGCGGCTGCCTCGGCGGCGGCACGCTGCTCTTCCTCGAGCAGGGCGCGTGCCTCGGCGTCGAGCGAGTTCATGAGCGCGTCGGCCTGGGCGATCTTCGCCTCAACCTCTTCCTTGATGGCCTTGGCCTCGGCGGCCTTGTCGGCGGCGATCTTCTCCTGCTTGGCGTATTCGGCCTTCGAGGCCTCCACGGTCTCGCGCAGCGTCTTGGTCTCGGCGACCATCTGGGTGTCGTTCTCGTTCAAGCCGTTCAGGATATCCCAGTTCTGGGTGAACTCGGCGAACGAGGTGGCGCCCATGAGGAAGTCCAGGAACGTGGCGGAGCCCGATCGGTACATGCTGCGGGCGCGGGTACCCAGGTGATCCTGCAGGTTGGCGATCTGGGCCGTGGCCTCGTCGATCTTCACCTGCTCGGCCTCCATGGCCGTGCGTGCGGCGTTCTGCTCGTCCAGTGCGCCGTAATAGCGCTCGGCAGCTGCCTCGAGGTCGGCATTCAGGCCGACCAGCTGGTTGCGGACGGCGTCGGCCTCTGCCTGCTTCTCGGCAGCGGTCACGGCGAACGCGGCCTGGGGGAAGGCGAGGGATGCGGCGGCGAGGGCGGTTGCTCCACCTACGAACGTGCGCCGCGAAAGGGCGGGTGAGGGCTCTTGCATGCGGTACCTCCTTGACGGGCCTGGGGCATGTCCGAGCGAATGTGCCCTCTATCTTACCACGCAACCCATGTATGACGAAAATACCCGCCAATTATCCAGATTCGAGGGAGAGGTCCGCGGACTCGCAGGGCCGCAGGGGAATGGCGCGGTGAGGTGGGGCGGCACGGCGCGGCGCGGCCGACCCTCCCCCTAACGGCGCCGCTCGTCGGTGCGATCGTCCATGGCGGTGTCGGCCATGGAGGAGGCCCAGAGCATCTGGGGGTTCATGACATGCGGGGAGGCGTCGGCGAGCGAGGGGAGGCTCCCGCGCGTCCAGTCGAGCGCGGCGCGCCGGGCGGCCGCTTCCGACTCGTAGCGCTGCGGCTCGGGCAACCCCAGGCGCTTCACGAACAGGAGGGCGGGGAAGGAGCGCTGCGCGTTCGCGGCGATGGTGGCCACGTTGTTGTAGATCTGCTGCTCGTGCGCGAGGGTTTCCATGGCCGCATCGAGCTGCGCGCTGGCCTTGCGGCTGGCAGGGCTCGCCACGAAGCCCGGTTCGACTTCGGCCGCCGCGTAGACGCGCTCGATGGCCTGTACGAGCCGGTCGTCTGCTGCTGCGGCCGCATGCGGGTCCTTCGCAGAGGCGGAGGCGCGCGAGGCCGCGGCAACGTCGTCCAGGGCGCGGCGTACGACCGAGGGGCTGCTGGCTGCGCGCTGCGCGGCAGCCTCGTCCTGAGAGACGGCGGCGACGAACGCCGGCACCGCCTCCATGCCGCGGCGGCGCAATCCGTCCAAGCGGTTCCAGGCAGCCTGCACGTCCCGCTGCTGCGCCTTCAGGTTGGCTACGACGAGCCCGCAGAGCGCGGCGACAAGGCCCACGAGGACGATGGCAATGAGGGAGAGGTTCATCCTGGCGGTCCTTTCACACGGGTGATCCGCCCATTGTAGGGCTAGCTCGCATGCAGGACGAGGTGGGGATTTGCTCGTTGGCAGCTTGACGGCGAAACGTTGTCTTACCCGGAAACATAAGCGGGCCACCCGAAGGCGGCCCGCTTATGTTTCCGGTACAGGAAGCCCCGAGCGTGCCCACGGGACGATAAGTGGCAGCTAGTTCGTCGGGTTAGGCGTCGGCGTCGGGTCGGGTGTCGACTGCTTGGCGAACACCACGGTGACGGCGATGCTGTTCTTCACGTTGCTGACGGTGAAGCTGCCGCCGCTCGGGGACACGCTGTAGCTGTTGCCGTTCGTGTCGGTGACGGAGGACACCGTGTAGCCGCTGTTGGGCGTCACCTGGAAGGTGATGCTGCCGCCCTCGTCCACCTCCATGGACGACGGCGACACGTAGCCGCCCTCGCCCGAGACCGAGGCGCGTACCGTGAATGTCGTGGGCTTCGCCTTGCCGCTGCTCACCACGATATTCACCGTGCCGCCCTCCTTGCCCTTTTCGCCGGCGGAGGGGCTTTGGCTGATGACCAGGCCCTCGGCCACGGTATCGCTGTTGGCGTAGTCGGTCGTTACGGAGAAGCCGGCATCGTTCAGCGCTGCGACTGCGGCGCCCTCGCGCTGGCCCACCACGTTGGGCACCTCGATGCCCTCGGAGCCGAGCGATACGATGTACTCCACGGTCGAGTTCTTTTCAACCTTGGTGCCGCTTTCGGGATTGGTGCTGATGACCAGGCCCTTTTCAACCGTGTCGGAATAGGCTGGCGTTCCTGCGCTCGGCACGAGCCCCTTGTCCTTGATCGCCTGCTTCGCCTTTTCCGCGTCGAGGCCCTTCACGTCGGGCACGGTGATCTGCGCCACGCCCTGCGATACGGTGACGTTGACCTTCGAGCCCTTCTCGCGCTTGTCGCCGGCCTTCGGGTCCTGGCCGACTATCTGCCCGGCCGGAACCTTGTCATCGTACTTCTGGTCGGTCGTGCCCAGCTCGAAGCCCGCCTCCTTTAAGATGGCCGTGGCCTCCTCGACGGTCTTGCCCGTCACGTTGGGCACGGGGTCGCCCGAGGCGAAGCCGCCCATGAGGGCGAACGCCGCAAGGCCCACGATGGCCAGCGCGGCGATGACGCCCACCACGATGCCGATGGTCTTCTTGTTGTTCTTCTTCTTGCCGTCGTCGGAACGGTAGTTCTTCGCGCCGCCGGGGGTTCCCGCGGGCTTCACGCCGCCCGCGCCCATGCCGGCGGGCATGACGGCGGTGCCGTCGGCCGCGGCCATGGGGGCCACCACGCCGCCCATGACGGCCGTTTCGGCGCTGGTGAAGCCGCCGCCCACGTTCACGGGGCGTCCGGCCAGGTAGTCGTTCAGCGCGTAGCGCATGTCCTGCGCGGTGGCGAAGCGCTCGGCGGGGTTCTTCGCCATGGCGCGCATGATGATGGCCTCGAGCGCGGGGTCGATGTCGGGGTTGATCTCGCGCGGCGGGGCCGGCAGGTCGTTCACCTGCTTCATGGCCACGCTCACGGCATCGGGGCCGTCGAAGGGCAGCTTGCCCGTGGCGGCCTCGTACAGCACGATGCCCAGCGAGTAGATGTCGCTGGCGGCGGTGAGTTCCTTGCCCTGCGCCTGCTCCGGCGAGATGTAGTGCGCCGTGCCCAGCACGGACGACGTCTGCGTCATGACCGAGTTCTTGGCGCGCGCGATGCCGAAGTCCATGACCTTCACGTTGCCGTCGGGCTGCACCATGATGTTCTGCGGCTTGATGTCGCGGTGGATGATGTCCAAATTATGCGCCACCGACAGGGCCTGGCACACTTGCGAGCCTATCTCGGCCACCTTGCGCTGGTTGATGGCGCCGCGCTCGTTGATGGCCGTCTTCAGGTCGCTTCCGCGCACGAACTCCATGACGATGTAGTACGTGCCGTCGTCCTGGCCCCAGTCGTACACGTTCACGATGTAGGGGCTCTGCAGGTTGGCCGCGGCGGCGGCCTCCTGCTTGAAGCGCTTGGTGAAGTTGGGGTCGGCGGCGTACTGGGGCAGCATGACCTTCACCGCGACCAGACGCCCGAGCACGTTGTCCTGCGCGCGGTACACCTCGGCCATGCCGCCGATGCCGATGCGCTCGGTTATCTGGTAGCGGTTGTTGAACACCCTGCCTGTCATGTTTCCGGTCACGTTTCTGCTCCTTTAGGTCACATGCCCCGTGGCGGTACTGCGTGTCGATGTTGATACGATTGCCACCAGCATACCTTATTTACAAAAGCCCTTGCACTTGCAGGGCCGTTCTCAACACATTCTGCGCCCGCTCGGTGCCCATGCCCTCGTCGGCGAGCTCCAGGTTGATGGCCACCACGACGCGCGGGTTGTCGGCGGGCGCCATTCCCACGAACCAGCTGTCGTTGCCGTTCTCCTTCTCGGCCGTGCCGGTCTTGCCGGCCACCTCCACGCCGGGGAGGGCGGCGGCCGTGCCCGTGCCGTCCGTGACGACGCCCTTGAGCACGTCCTTCACGCGGTTGGCCGTCTCCTTGCTCACGGCCTGCAGGAACTTGTTCGGCGTGGCGGTGAAGCTGCGCTCGCCGTTGGCGTTGTAGACGCCCTCTACCAGGTAGGGGTTCATGATGGCGCCGTCGTTGGCGATGGCACAGCCCACGAGGGCCATCTCCAACACGGTGGCCTGGGGCCCGGCGGGACTGGGGTGGTTCTGGGGGTTCACCGGCTCGCCGGCGGCCGACCAGGCCAGCTCCCACTTCGTCATCTCGTCGGGCTCGGCCATGAGCGAGGTGGCGGTGTTCAGCGTGAAGTCGATCTTGCGGTTGAAGCCGAACTTGTCGGCGCCGTCCACGAGCTTCTCCGCGCCCATCTCCACGCCCAGCTGGCCGAACACGGTGTTGCTGGACAGCTCGGTGGCGCGGGCGAGCGTGATGTCGCCGTAGGAGTTCTTGTTGAAGTTCGTGACGGGCGCGTTGCCGATGTCCATGGTGCCTGGCGACGAGAACACGGTGTCCTCGCTGGCCACGCCGTCCTCGAGCGCCGTTGCCAGCGTGACGATCTTGAACGTGGAGCCGGGGGCGTACAGCGTCTGTATCGCGCGGTTCAGCAGCGTGCTCTCGCCATCGGGGTTGGCGTTGGCTTTCTCGATCTCGGCGGCGAAGTCGGCCGCGTCGTAGGTGGGCGACGACGCCATGCCCAGCACGGCGCCCGTCTCGGGGTCCATGACCACGCACGCGCCGGCGTAGCCGGAGAGCGCGTCCTGGGCCGCCTGCTGTATCTTCGAGTTCAGCGTGAGCGTGACGTCGTTGCCTACGCCGCCGATGCCGGCCAGCGAGTTCAGCACGTCGGTCCAGCTGGCGTAGTTCTGCTGGCCCTTCAACGTGTCGTTCTCGGCGGCCTCGATGCCGGACGTGCCGAACTGGGTGGACGCGTAGCCCACCACGTGGGTGGCCAGGTTGCCGGCGGGGTAGACGCGCTCGTAGGTGCCGTCCTCCTGCTGCACGCTCTGCGCGAGGATCACGCCGTCGTAGGTGGAGATGGTGCCGCGCTCGGTGCGCGACTCCTTCGCCATCGTGTGGTTGTTGCCGGGCATGTTCTGGTAGTAGCTCGCCTGCACCACCATGATGAGGGTGAGGTTGGCCACGAGCAGGGCGAACAGGGTGGACAGGATGATCATGGCGTGCGTGAGCCGCTTGCCCAGCGACACGCGCCCGAGCACGCTGTTCGCATGCAGCGAGGTGGTGGCGCTGGCCATTTCCTCGCCCACGCCCGTGCCCTCGTCGCCGCAGCGCAGCAGGAAGCCCACGATGATGAAGCTGGCTAGAAGCGATGAGCCGCCTTGGCTGATGAACGGCAGCGTGATGCCGGTCAGGGGGATGAGGCGCGTGATGCCGCCCACGATGATGAACGCCTGCAGAACCACGATGGACGTGAGGCCGACCGCCACGAACGAGCTGACGTCGCTCTTCGCGCGCGCCGCCGTCACGAAGCCGCGGATGGCGAAGCACAGGAACAGCAGCAGCACGCCGGCCGCGCCCAGAAGCCCTATCTCCTCGGCGATAACGGTGAAGATGAAGTCGCTTTCCGCGACGGGGATCTGGGGAAGCCCGTTGCCCCCGCCGGCCAGGCCGCGCCCGAGCCCCACGCCGAACAGGTCGCCGTCGGCGATGGAGTAGAGCGATTGAACCAGCTGGTAGCCCGTGTTCTGCGCATCGGCAAACGGGTCCAGCCATATGTCCACACGCGTTTGCACATGCCCGAACGCCAGGTAGGCGCCTACTCCGCCGACGGCGATAAGCCCAAGGCCCACCAACAGGTAGAACTTCTTGCCCGTGGCCACGTAGAGCATGATGAGGAACACGAAGAAGAACACGAGCGCGCTGCCGAGATCCTTCTCGAACACCACGATGAGCAGGGCGACCAGCCACATGAGCAGAAGCGGCAGCAGCGTGCGGATGTCGGGCAGGTTGAACGGGCCTGCGCGCCACGTGAACACGGAGAGCATCTCGCGGTTCTGGGCGAGGTATCCCGCCAGAAACAGCACGATGGCTATCTTAGCTATCTCGCCCGGTTGGAACGAGAACACGCCGGGAATGCCGATCCAGATGCGACTGCCGTAGATCTCCTGCCCGATGACCGGCAGAAGCGGCGAGAGCAGCAACGCGAAGCCCACGATCATGAGCGTGTACTTGTAGTTGGCCACCTTGTCCAGGTTGCGGAACAGCACGAGCACGAGCACCATGCACGCCACGCCCAGGAACAGCCACATCACCTGGTTGATGGCGATACTGGACTTGTCCGCATAGGGCGCGAGCCGCGTGATGAACGCGATGCCTATGCCGGATAGGGCGAACGCGATGGGCAAGATGGCGGGGTCGGCCTTGGGCGCGAACTTGCGCACGGCCAAATGCGCGATGACGAACGCCACGAAGATGCCGATGGGTACGCCCAGCGTGGTGGCGTTCAGGCTCTGGCCTTGGTTTATGGCCAGCATGGCGAACAGCAGCACCACGATGGGCGCCGCCACGCACAGCAGGACGAGCTCGAGGTTGCGGCGCGTCATGCGGCACCGCCTTGCGAGTTGGCAGGCGCCGGCGGGTTCGCATCGTGCGTGCCGCCGGTGCTGCTGGCCGCGTCGGCGGCGGAGGCGTCGGCGTTCGCCGCTTCGTCTCCGGCCGGCTTGCTCTTGGCGTCAATGTCCTCTCGGTATTCCTTGACCAGGGCCTCGGCGGCTTCCACGCTGTCCACGCGCCAGCCTTCCTTCAGCCGTTCCTGGAATCCGGGTTGCAGGTCGCTCACGGACACGTCGGTCGACTCCACCAGCTCGGAATAGGTCAGGCCGAACACGTCGCCCGGCACGCCGCGGTAAATGGCCACCTTGCCGTTGTCGTCGGCGAGGTAGGCAGCGTTGTGCAGGTACTCGTTCGTGCCCCAGGCCGCGCCGCCCACGATGGCGGCGAACAGCACCAGCACGAGCGCGATGGAGAGCTTCGTCTTGCGCGCCATCTTCTTGCGGCGCACCTCGGCAAAGCCCGTGACGTCGGCCACGATGACGGTGACGTTGTCGTGGCCTCCGTTGGCGATAGCCTCGTTCACCAGCTGCGATGCGCAGCGCTGCGGGTCGCGTACACGGGCGAGCGTCGACTCTATTTCGTTGTCGCACACCATGCCCGACAGGCCGTCGGAGCAGATGAGCAGGCGGTCGCCCGTCTCCACGTTGATCTCGTACAGGTCGGGCTGGGTGTGCGGGTCGCTGCCCAGGGCGCGCGTGATGACGGAGCGGTTGGGGTGTGAGCGCGCCTCCTCGGGCGTGAGCTGGCCGGCCTCTATCATGTCGGCCATCAGGCTGTGGTCGCGCGTGAGCTGCTGGAGCTTGCCCTGGTGCAGCAGGTACGCGCGCGAGTCGCCTACCTGGGCGATGACCAGTCGCTCGCCTTCCAGCATGGCCGCGGTCATGGTGGTTCCCATGCCTTGGCGGCCGCGCCCTTCGCGCGCTGCTTGGATGACGGCGCGGTTCGCCTCCTCGATGGCGCGGCCGAGCGCTTCCCCGTCAGGATGTTCGGGGGCAAGTTCGGACAGCACGCGCACGGCTATCTCGGACGCCACTTCGCCTGCGGCGTGGCCGCCCATGCCGTCGGCGACGGCGAACAGGGGCGGCGTGACCACGAGGCTGTCCTCGTTGTGATCGCGAAGGCAGCCGATGTCGGTGCGGCTGCCGAACGAGGTGAGCGCCCCCTTGCGGGTGCGCGGAGTGGATTTGTACGAACGATCGGCGGCCATTAGGCGAACCTCACGCGAATGGCCACGTCGCCCACGTTCACGACGTCGTTGTTCCGAAGAGCGGTAGGCTCGGTGATGGGCTGGCCGTTCACGCCCGTGCCGTTCGTGGATCCCAGGTCCTCAACGAACAGGTTCTGCCCCATAAGCTGGAAACGCGCATGGCGGCCGGACACGTATCCGGCACCCACCACGATGTCGGCGCCGGGGCTGCGGCCCACGATGACGGGCCCGCGAACGACGATGGATACGCCGCGCAGCTCCTTCGGCCCCTTCTCCACCGAGAGGTTCCAGGTGCGTTCCTTCTTGCGCTGGCCGCGCACCAGCCCGATGCCCGTTTTCATAATTGCGAACAGGAACAGGTACAGTAGCGCGACGAACAGGAGGCGTACGATAAGAAGTACGACGTCGATCACGGGTTATCCTTCCGTTTCCGCTCAGGCTTGGGTGAACATGAAGTTCGTCATGCCGATAGTGATGCGGTCGCCTTCGGAGAGCGGCTGGGTGGCAACCTCGCGGCCGTTCACCAGGGTGCCGTTCGTGGAGCCGAGGTCGGTGATAGTCCATACGCCTTGCGGTTCGAAGCGCAGCTCGGCGTGCGTGCGCGATGCGTTCACGTCGTGCACGGCAATGTCGTTCTTCGACTCGCGGCCCATGAGCAGGCGCGCCGACGCCAGGTCGTACGCGCGGTTGTTCGTGGTGTCGATGAGGCGGGCGCGCACCGCGGCCTGCGCGGGCATGGGGGTCGCCGCTTGCTGCCCGCCGGCGAACACGACGGTTTCGGCGGCCATGCGCGGCTGGGCCTGCGGTTGCGGCTGCGGGGCGGGGTAGGGCTGCGACGTCGCGGCGCCCATACCCGCTCCGGCAACGGCGCCGGCGGCGACTCCCGCACCGGCTGCGGCTGCGCCGATGGCGAACGGATCCACGGCTTCGGGACGGTCGAGAGGCTGGATGCTGTCGCGCTGCTCGTCGAAGTCGCGGCTGTCGAAGGTGTACTCGCCGTAGTCGATGGATCGGTCGATCTCGTCTTCCGGCACGTAGGGGAGCTGCTGGGGCTGGCCGTACGCGTCCACGTTCATGGGCGCGGGCTCGTACTGGCTTTGGGGATCGTACTGGTCGTAGCCGCCGTACGGGGCGGGCGCGGGAGCCGGGGCGGCGTAGTCCTGGTTGTATCCGCCGTACTGCTGCGGAGCCGGCGCCTGAGGGCGCTGCGCGGGGTAGGGCTGCGCGGGGGCGCCGTACCCGCCGGGCGCGGGAGCGGCGGCCAGGCCGTAACGATGCATCTCCTCGGCGCGCAGCTGTGCGATGATGGGAGCGGCCACCGCTTCGGCGATGATGTCGAACTTGCCGTGCTTCAGGTCCTCGTCCACGATGAAGCGCACGAGCGGCTGGCCGTCCATCACGAGGCCCTGTTCGGAGGCCTTCGCAGTCAGGTACGTTTCCGTCTCGCCCGCCAACGTGGGGTAGTAACCCATCAGGCGGCGGTCGTCGTCCGGGTTCACTAGCACGGTGTACAGCGTGGGGGCGTACTGCTTGCCGGCGCCAACCATCTTCTCGCGGCGCATCTGCTTCTCGGCCTTTTTCGCTATCTGGACCGGCGAGATGGGAGCGTCGAACATCTTGTCGGCAGCGCCCTCGAACGTGTCTTCCATCCTGCCTTCGAATCTCGAAAGAAAGCCCATTGCATCTCCTTTAATGGTGCGTGGCTCGAACCTCGGCGGATGCCGGGTTCGCGCACGGGAGGCAACGCCGCGCTGGCGTGTTCCGCGCGATCGCGTGCCCAAACGCAACCAGGTTACTTCGTGTGTCCCTGCATATGACTATGCAATGTTCCATCTTGCCATAAACCCCCTGCCCGCGCCCCATCCTTTACGCAATCGTCATTATTGTGAAGCGGGGCTTGCGCGAGGGCGTGGACGATAGGGAAGCGGGATCTGCGAGGGTGCGGACGATTGGGAAGCAGGGGTTACGCCGGAGTGCGGGTGGCTGAGAGGCGGGGTTTGCGCGAAGGCGTGGACGATTGGGAAGCAGGGCTACGCGAGGTTGCTGACGAATTTGCGCGCTCGTTGCGCCGTGGTGCGAGCTTGCGTTTCTCCCTCGTAGTCGCGCGTCGACGGTCGGTTGCGTACCCAAAGCGGAAATACGACCCGTATTTGTAAGTTTTTCGACTTCGTGGCACGCGCGGCAATCGTTTTCCCTGGTCGAGGTGTTCGCCGATTTGTCACGGTAGTGCGTGCGCTTTTGAGATGCGGAGAAAAGCCTGGTCAGAACATCTCATGAATAAGAGGCGTTGCCACAAGGTCGAAAAATTTGCAGAAGCGCCCTCGAAAACCGTTTCTTGCTCGCGTTGACGGCGTAGCTGCAAGGGATGTCGTGCGGTTGTGCGAGCGCGAAGGCGCCTGGCGTTTCAGCGGGAGCTGGGGTGAGGCAAACCTTGCGTCGCGAACTGCACGACGGCGAAGGGGAACGCCGTGCAACCGCGCGAGCGTGTCGAGATCGTGCGAACGCGCCTGCGGATCGACGACCAGGTTTGTGCACGGAACGCGGGATTTGCGAGCGGTCGCGGAGGCCGCGCGCTGCAATCGGCGAGGGGCAAGCTCGCTATTCGGCGGGATCCGCAAGCTCGACGAGGCGCATGAGCTCCTGCTGGCTGTGGACGTTCGTCTTCTTGTAGACGTGGCGGATGTGGGTTTTCGCGGTGCCTTCCGAGATGTAGAGCTTTTCCTGGATGTACGCGGCGTTGTGCCCCTTCGCCAGAAAGAACATGATCTCCGTCTCGCGCCGGGAAAGCAGGTAGGTGTTGGCAACCGTCTCGCACTTCGCGCGGAAGCGGCCGCCTCCCTTTCGCTCTTCGCCCTCGTCTGCTCGGCGTG
>OLNL01003193.1_pt1 | contig 11153 bp, 8 predicted proteins | sample 1672181 | NCBI WGS metagenome assembly OLNL01 (sample SAMEA3136656, study PRJEB25190) | human gut metagenome | biome: human gut; feature: human-associated habitat; material: faeces | place: Austria | collected 2013
GGCCTGCGCCGCCCGCTCAGTCGAAACGGCGCAGGGCGCGGCCGAGGCCGGCCAGGCCCGCCCGCAGCACCGGCTCGGGGGCGCAGTAGCCGAGGCGCGCGTGGCCCGGCAGGTCGAAGCGGCTGCCCGGCACCAGCAGCACGCCCTCGTCCTCGAGCAGCCGCAGGCAGAACGCCTCGTCGTCCTCGGGGATGTCCAGCTTGATGCACGATGTGGACACCCCCTGCGGCGCCACCCACGACACGCGCGGCTCGTCGTCGATCCACGCCTGCGCGATGGCCAGGTTGCCCATCACCAAGGGACGGTTGCGGGCGAGCACGGCATCGCGGTGCTCCAGCACGTGCACGGCCAGCGCGTCGTTCACCACGCCGCAGCAGATCATGGTGTAGTCGCGGTACGGCCGCAGCATCTCGGCGATCTGCGGGCTCGACGCCGTCCAGCCGATGCGCGCGCCGGGCACGGAGTACGTCTTCGACAGGCTGTTCGTGGCCACGCCGCGCTCGTAGATATCCGCAATGGAGGCGAAGTCCTCCGTGCCCACGAGCGGCAGGTACACCTCGTCCACGAGCACGAAGGCGCCCACGCTGCGCGCGATGTCGGCCACCTGCTCCATGAACGCGCGGTCGAGGAACGTGCCCGTGGGGTTGTTCGCGTTGTTCAGGCAGATGAGCCTCGTGTCGGGGCGCACGAGGCGCTCGAGCTCGCCGAGGTCGGGGTACCAGCCGCGGTCCTCGTAAATGCGCCAGAGGTCCACCTCGGCGCCGAGCGCCCGCGGTATGTCGTAGAGCTGCTGGTAGCTGGGGTACTCGGCGATCACGTGGTCGCCGCGCGACACGAGCGCGAGCACGGCCAGCAGGTTCGCGCCCGTCGCGCCGTTGGTCTGCAGCACGGCTTCGGGCTCCACGCGCCCGTAGAGCGCGGCCGCCGCCCGCTTGAACGCGGGCGAGCCCTCGATCCAACCGTAGTTCATCTTCTCGGCGCCCAGGCGCGCGAAGAAGCCCATCTGGGCGGCGCCCGCCCGGGCGTCCTGCGGGAAGGCCGCCTCGGCCGCGTCGGCCGCGAGCCCCCGCGGCGCTCCCAGCGCCACGAGCTCGTCGAGCGTCATCGACGCGATGGTAGACTGCGCGATGTCGTACGTCGCGCTCTTCTCGTGCACGTTGAGCCAGTCCTCCACCCCGAACGGTGCGATGTCCATGTTCGTTTCCTTCCCTAGAAGCTGATGACGCCCATTGCCAGCAGCACCAGCGACAGCACGCCGAGCGCGGAGATGGCGCCCATGCCCGCCTTCTCGCCCGTGGTGAGGGCCGTCGCGCCGGCCTCCTTGCGCGCCCGCCAGTAGAAGAAGAAGCCGGGGATGTAGCCCACGCACGTGAGCAGCAGGAACGACCAGCCGTTGAACAGCACGCCCACCACCTGGAACGCCACGGCCACGATACCGATGGCGCACTGGCCCCACTCGTGGTGCTGCGCCGAGAACTTCACCTGGTAAGCCGCCGCGAACGCCCACGTGATGACGATGGCCACCGTGCACATGGAGAACGCGAAGTTGTACGCGTCCTCGGTGAACAAGAGCGTGATCATGAACGCCTGCGTGCACGCGCCCACCACGATGAGCGAGATCTGCGGCGAGCCCTTCTTGTTCAGCCGGTTGAACACGGGCGGCAGCAGCTCGTGCTTCGCCATGAGCGACGTGGTCTCGGACGGCAGGATGGTAAACGACAGCCACGACCCCAGCACGGCGACGATGAGCGCCACGCTGATGAACGCGCCGCCCCAGCCCGGCGCCATGCTCTCGAACACGTACAGCATGGCCGGCTTGTCCAGCGCGCCGATCTCGGCGTAGGGCAGGTACCCGAACGGCAGCACCGACGCGCCCACGTACACCAAAAGCAGCACCACCAATCCGATGACCGTGGCCTTGCCGGCCTCGCTCTTCTTGCGCGCGCGGGCCGACACCACCATGGCGCCCTCGATGCCGATGAACGACCACATCATGATGATCAGGCAGTTCACTATCTGGTCGCCCACGCCGCCCAGGTCCACGCCCTCGCCCGCCATGGCGGCGGCGTTGCTGGCCATCTGCCCCCAGAAGTCGGCCGTGAACACGCCGGCGTTGAACAGCACGATGCTGAACAGGATGAACACCACGATGGGCACGACCTTCGCGATCATGACGATGGCGTTGAGGAATGCCGCGCTCTCCACGCCGCGGATGACGAGGAACGTGATGCCCCACATGATGACGCTGGCCACCACGATGCTGCCTATGTTGTTGCCCGGCAGGAAGTACGGCAGGAAGAACCCGAGCGTGGACATGAGGATGGTGGCGAACGCCACGTTGCCGAGCCACGCCGACAGCCAGTAGCCCCAGCCGCTGATGAAGCCCGAGAACTTGCCGAAGCCCTCCTCGGCGTACGAGAAGATGCCGTGCAGGTCGGACCGCTTCGCGCCCAGGTTCGCGAACGAGAGCGCCAGCGCGAGGAAGCCCACGCCCACGACGCCCCATGCCACGAGCGCGCTGCCCGGGGCAGCCACCTGGCCGATCTGCCCGGTGAGGGCGAACACGCCCGAGCCGATGCAGGAGCTGACCACGAGGCCGATGAGGCCGAACAGCCCGATGCCCTTCTTTTCCTCTTCCATAGGGGGATGCCTTTCCGCCGAAATGGGTGCCTGTTGCGGCAGGAACGCGGTCCGACTGCGCCGCGGTCGACCGGCGGGCGCATCGCGGCCGCGTCCCGTGCCGCGCCGAGAACGATCCCACGTCTCCCTGACGCGCGCAATCAGGTAAGCCGATCCGTTGACGGCCCTCCGCTGGTCGGTTACGTTCGCCGCGGTTCGGGCAAGGAGGAACGCTTCGGAAGGTTATAATGGACGCAATCTATCATTGGCGACCAACAGATCGGCCCGGCGCCGGGCCGGACGCGAAGGGAAAGCAGGTTTCATGGACACCGAGATCATCCGCATCATCAACAAGGCGCTCGACGGAGGCCTGCTCGACAAGAAGGAGATCATGGCCCTGTTGTCGGTGGAGAACCTCTCGCCCGAGGCGTTCGCCATCCAGCAGGCGGGCCGTGCGTTCACCTCGCAGCTGTGCGGGGGCGAGGCGGAGATCCACGCGCACATCGGCCTGGACGCGGCGCCGTGCCCGAACGACTGCAAGTTCTGCTCGTTCGCGGCGTCGAACAAGATCTTCCGCACGCACGAGGTCATTCCGCTCGAGCAGGTGATCGCCGAGGCGCAGGCCATGGAGGCCGCCGGGGCGAACGCGCTCTACCTCGTGACCACCGTGCACTACGGCGAGGAGAAGTTCCTGGAGACGGCGCAGGCGGTGCGCGCCGGGCTGTCCACCGACGTCCCGCTCATCGCGAACGTGCCCGACTTCGACGAGGACTACGCGCGCGAGCTCGTGCGCATCGGCATAGCCGGCGTATACCACGTGGTGCGCCTGGGCGAGGGCGTGTTCACGCGCTGCAAGGTGGAGACGCGCCTGAAGACCATGGAGGCCGCGAAGAGCGCCGGGTTGGTGCTGGGCAACTGCATCGACCCCATCGGGCCCGAGCACACGCCCGAGGAGCTGGCCGACCTCATCTTGCTCGCACGCGATTTCGAGGTGGGCTTCAGCGGCGCCATGCGGCGCAACACCGTGCCCGGAACCGAGTTCGAGCGCTACGGCAACATCAGCTACGGCCGCCTGGCCACCTACGCCGGCGCCACCGCGCTGGCCACCGGCCCGGGCATCCGCGGCAACTGCACGCACGAGCCCAGCCAGCTGTGCGGCCAGGCCGGCGCCAACATCATGTGGGCCGAGCGCGGCACGTCGCCCCGCGACACCGCCACCGAGACGACGCGCGGCCTGTCCGTCGACCAGGTGCGCGAGATCTACTTCGACACCGACTGGCCCGTCCACGAGGGCCCGTCGCAGTTCTACCCGCCCTACTCCGCCCGCTAGGCCCGCCGCGAGCCGGGAAGGCGCCTCGCCGGGCCGCCTTCCCGCGCCGACGCCGCCTTCCCGCCTCCTACCGCCAGGTGGTGAACCGGCGCTGCACCCAGGCCGTCGCGAAGCTCAGCACCGTCACCACCACGCCGCACACGATGATGCCCGCCACCACGTTGGTGTAGTTGGCGTAGTTGTTCGCGTTGCTGATGAAGTAGCCGATGCCCGACGACGCGCCCAGCATCTCGGCGAACGTGAGCATGAGAAACGCGGTGGTCAGCGACACGCGCAGGCCCTTGAGCACCTCGGGGAGCACGTAGGGCAGGATGATGCGCGTGATCATGGTGAAGTTGCGCACCCCCAGCGTGCGCGCGTTGTCCAGCAGCTGGGCATCGAGCGAGGACGTGCGCACCACCATGTTGAGGAACTGCGGCCAGAACACGCCCAACAGGATGATGAAGCACGACGCCGTGCGGAACGTGGGCAGCAGCACGATGAGGTACGGCGCGAACACCGTGGGCGGGATGGGCGCCAGCACGTTCGCTATCGGGAAGAACATGGCCCGCAGCCGCGGTATCCACCCGCAGACGATGCCCAGCACCACGCCGAGCGCAAGGCCGCCCACATAGCCCATGACCAGCAGCGTGACCGACGAGACGATGTCGGCGCCGATGACGTCGGCCTGGGCGAAGAACACGTTGAACACGGCCTCGGGCGCAGGAACGATGACGGTGGGCGCGATGTCGAGCTTCGTGGCGCACACGTCCCACACGATGAACAGCGCCCATACGAGCACCACGATGTCGGTGGGCCCCGTGGAGAACGCGCCGCGACGGCGCAGCGCGGCCAGGCGCAGCAGGTAGAGCACCTCGATGACGGCGAGGCCGGCGAGCAGCGGATAGTACGACACCGTGACCATGCGCTGGTTCGGCATGCACGTCACCACGAGCACGAGGGCCGCCAGCAGCACGTGGGCGAATGCGAACTCCTTCCCGAACAGGCGCCTCATGGCAGCACCGCCTTCCCCGGCAGGGCGCCGGGCACGCCGGCGCCCGCCTCCCCGAACGCGCCGCCTTCCTCGTCCTCCTCGCCGTCCAGGTAGAACAGGTCGGTCAGCTCGTCCTTGAGGGCCCGGGCGCACGCATCGTGCGCGAAGATGGCCGACGAGCGCGGCCGCGGCACGTCCACGGCGCGGTCGGCGACGATCTCGCCCCGGCGCATGAACACCACGCGGTCGGCCAGCAGGATGGCCTCGTTGATGTCGTGCGTCACGAACACGACGGTCTTGCGCTGCTCGCCCGAGCGCCACAGGGCGTCGACGAGCTTCTGCAGCGAGCAGCGCGTCTTGACGTCGAGCGCGCCGAACGGCTCGTCCATCAGCAGGATCGGCGGGTTCATAGAGAAGCTGCGGGCGATGGCGCAACGCTGCTTCATGCCGCCCGACAGCGATTTGGGATATTTGCCGAACACCTCATCCTTCAGACCCACCTCGCGCAGCGCGCGGCGTGCGATGCCGCGGCATTCCGCCTTCGATTTCTCGGGGAAGCGCTGGCGAAGGGCCAGCACGATGTTCTCCCCCGCCGACATCCACGGGAACAGGCCGTAGTCCTGGAAGACCACGCTGCGCTCAAGGCTGGTCCCGTCGATAGGCTGCCCGTCGACGCAAATCGATCCCGAAGAAGGGGCTTCCAGGCCCGCCATCAGACGCAAAAACGTCGATTTACCGCACCCGGACTGGCCCAGCAGGCATACGAAGTCGCCTTCGCGCACGCGCATGTTCACGTCCTGCAAGATAAGCTGGTCGGAATCGGCGTAGCGAAACGACAAGCCGTTCACGGTGATGTCATTCATGGGATGGGTCTCCTAGCGCAATGAGGAAGCGCGTTACGAAGCGAACAGGACGGTGAAGGGAGCGGGCTGCGCAGGCTCAGGCACCGCGAGGGCGGAAAGGTGGTACTCCTTCGCCACCTGAGCAAACAAGGGAAGGGCACGCGAAACGGCATCAGGGGCCAAGCAGTACGAAAGGCGCACATAGCCCGGGGCGCCGAAATCCGAACCACCGACGGCGACGATGCGCTTGGCCGCCAAGCGGTCGAGCAGCAGCTGCTCGTCGCCGTCGGGCGCCGCCATCAGCAGGTAAAACGCACCGTTGCCGGGCACCACGTCGAACCCGGCGTTCGCCAGCGCGGATGCCAGCATGCGGCGATTGCGGTCATAGTAGGCGATATCGACGGTCTCGTCCGCGCAGGCGGCCGCCATGCGCTGCGCCGTGGCGGGCGCGTTCACGAAGCCGATGTCGCCGAGCGAGCGGCGGATGCCGGCAAGAAGGGGGCCGCGCTCGGCCATGCCCGGCGTCAACGCAACGTAGCCGATGCGTTCCCCGGCAATGGAAGCGGACTTGCTAAACGAGTACACCACGGCAGTGTTGCGATAAACTGCCGGCCACCAGGGGTTTTGCGCGCCGTCGTACACCAGGTCGCGATACGGCTCGTCGGAAAGCAGCAGAATGGGATGACCGAACGCGCGCTGTGCACGGAACAGAGCGCCGGCGATGCCGTCGGCCGCGGCAGCCGGATACACCACGCCGCTTGGATTGTTCGGGGTGTTCACGATGACCAGCTTCGTGCGCGGCGTGAGCGCGCGCTCGAAAGCGGCAAGATCGGGCAGCATGGTCTCCTCGTCGAACGGGACCTCCACCAGGCGGGCACCCCAATTCTCAACGAACACCCGGTATGCCGGATAGCAAGGCAGAAGCACGACCACCTCGTCCTCATGGTCGAGCACCGTCTGCATCAGCGCGTTGATGGCGCTTGCGGCCCCGGTGGTCATCACGATATCGGAGGCTGTGTAAGCAGTGTCGAACCGACGCGCCAACGAAGCGGCGATGGTCGAACGGACATCGGCATACCCGGAGCTGTCCATATAGCCATGCAACTCCGGCGCGGTTTTGCGCGCAGTGTCTTCCAGCGCGGCGCGCACGCCCGCCGGGCACGGAGCCGAAGGGTTGCCGATGCTGAAATCGAAGACGTTGTCGGCACCATGGGCCTTCTTCAGCGCTTCGGCTTTCTCAAAAGCCTGGCGAATGGCCGACGATGTGCCAAGACGTTGTTGCATGAACCGCGATACGAGCATTTCTCTTTCCTCCTGTGCGCAATCCGCGCACGACAAACCCACCCCCGGCACACAGCGCAGGAGGACACCGCCGCCATTTCGCGACGATGATCTAACCGATGGGAAAAGCGCGTCGAAAGGCGGGCCTCAGATATGCCCGAAGGACGCAATGCAGAAATGCTCGAACTTGGCAGAAGGCGTTCAAGCGAGAAGGATTGTAGCGCAAAAACCGCTGCAGGATGCACGGGAACACCTGCTTTTGTGCACGTGCGCAAAAGCAGGCGCCCATGATATTTTCGCAGGTCAAAAGCCTATTCAACCCTAAAGGGGTCGTACCGGTTCGACCAAAATGCCCCTAATAGCGGTAGCTTATCCGAACATCGGGCGAAGGTCGAAAAAACCATAATGCGGCAAAGATGATGGCACGCTCAGCGCCGACCGCCAAACGCTTGCAGAACAACAGCTGTCAGCCACCCGCAAAAGCCTCGCAGCTCGAAACGCCCACCCCCCGATTGCCCATCTGCGCTAGCGCAGGGCTGGTTATAGGGATTGCCGCAAAGTCGCCCTCGCGTGATTACAGCGAGCATGATAAAATGACAATGTACCAGCGAAGCCCGGTGGGATTAACGGTCACGGGCGGAGCCAGTATTAACGAGTTAGGGCCGGTTGCCGCCGGCCCTTTCTATTTCTCCTAGACTTCGTCCACTCGCTTATTTTTCTTCCTCCCACAAAGGTCGACAGCCATAAGAAACACCGCCAACCAATTCGGTAAAACCGACAAGATGAGACTCAGAATTTCTTTCAGCATAAGGCATCGCCTCTTCCTGTATAGGTCGAAGCTCCGCCCGCGTTGGACTTCGCTGGCTTCGCCAGTATAGCAAATATAGTACGTATGTTCTATCTTTCCGATACTGGCGAATTGTGATTAAAATATAGCGAAACGCTCCCCCTGCCGATCCGGCGGAGGAGCGTTTCGTTTGCTGTTAGGTTAACGCTGCGTTCTAGCCCTGATACCCGTACAGGTTGCCTTCGCCCGTGTACTGCACCTCGCCGGTGCCGGACACGATGCGGCCGACGCGATAGGTCTTCTCGCCGGCTTCGGCCAGAGCAGCCTCGACTTCCTCGGCGCGCGCGGGGTCAACGATCAAGATCATGCCCACGCCCATGTTGAACGTCTTGAGCGCCTGCGGCTCGGACAGCTCGGCGGCGTCGCACACGTACTTCGCCACGGCCGGCACGGGCCAGGTGCCCAGGTCCACCTGCGCGTCCACGCGCTCGTTCAGCGCGCGGTTGAGGTTCTCGGAGATGCCACCGCCCGTGATGTGGGCCAGCGCACGCACGGCGCCCGGGCATGCCTTCAGCGTACCGAGCACCTGCTTCACGTAGATGCGCGTAGGCGTGAGCAGCGCGTCGGCCACGGACTGGCCGTCCAGCGCCTCCACCGGCGCCAGCAGCTCTTCGCGGCTTTTGCCCTCCACGCACACCTTACGGGCCAGCGAGTAGCCGTTGGAATGCAGGCCCGAGGATGCCAGACCGATGAGCACATCGCCCTCGGACACGCTTTCGGGATCGAGCATCTTCGGCTTGTCGACAACGCCAACGGTGAAGCCGGACAGGTCGTAGTCGTCCGGGTCCATGACGCCCGGGTGCTCGGCCATCTCGCCGCCGATAAGCGCGCAACCAGCCTGACGGCAGCCCTCGCCGATGCCGGCAACGACCTCGGCCACGTGTTCCTTGCGCAGCTTGCCGATGGCGATGTAATCCAGGAAGAACAACGGCTCGGCGCCGCACGCCAGGATGTCGTTGACGCACATGGCCACCAAGTCGATGCCCACCGTGCCGTGCTTGCCGGCCAGCTGGGCCACCTTGAGCTTCGTGCCCACGCCGTCGGTGCCGGAAACCAGCAGCGGCTCGGCCATGTCCTTGGCCGCCGCGATGCTGAACAGGCCGCCGAAGCCGCCGATGTCGCCGACGACCTCCGGGCGATACGTGGAGTGCACCGTCTCCTTGATGGCGTCGACGGCGCGCGCGCCCTCGGCGGTATCCACGCCTGCTGCCTGGTACGTAACTTCCTGCTTCGTCACTGGATGCTCCTTATCTGATAGGCGGGAACCCAACCGACCCTGCGGCCAGCGCTCCCGCACCGTTAACCTTCCAAAACCCGGACACTTGGGGACGTACCCTTATCTGTCCGGTTTTCTCGAACCGCAAACCGCGAACCGCAAACGGCGAACGCACCTCAGCCCCCGTTCACATGGCGGCAAGCAGCCCAACTCCGGACACTTAACGCTACGTCCCCTAACTGTCCGGCTACACGAACTGCAAACGACGAACGCACCTCCATCCCCTGTTCGCGATCGAAGACTCGCTCTCATTCGTCCAAATCCGGACACTTAATCCTACGTCCCCAAACTGTCCGGCGTGTTTGCGGGTGCTAGACGCTGACTTGGGTGTTTTCCGCTTCTTGCGCTTCCTTTTCGTAGGCTGCGGCGAAGTCGGCCTTGGTCATGAAGCTGTTACGCGCGGTGTAGGCGGGGATGTCCACGGGGTACTCGCCCGAGAAGCATGCCTCGCAATAGCCCGGCGTGCGCACGTCGGGCAGGCTGTCGCGCAGGCCCTGCAGGCTGATGAACGCCAGCGAATCGGCGCCCATCCACTCGCACATCTCGTCGTTGGTCATGTTCGCGGCGATCAGCTGGTCGCGCGTGTCGGTGTCGATGCCGTAGAAGCACGGCCACATGACCTCGGGGCTGACGATGCGCATGTGCACCTCGGTGGCGCCGGCGTCGCGCAGCATCTCGATGAGCTTCTTCGACGTGTTGCCGCGCACGATGGAGTCGTCGATGACTACCAGGCGCTTGCCGCGGATGACGGAAGGCAGCGGGTTGAGCTTCAGGCGGATACCCAGCTGACGCATAGCCTGCGTGGGCTGGATGAACGTGCGGCCCATGTATTTATTCTTCAAAAGCCCTTCTACGAAGGGTATGCCGGAAGCGGCCGAATACCCCAGGGCTGCTACGTTGCCGGAATCCGGCACACTCATGACTACATCACCGTCATAGTGTGTTTCTTCCCAAAGTTTCCTGCCCATATTGAGACGAGCCCGGTAAATATCCTGGCCGTTCATGATGGAATCGGGGCGGGCGAAATAGATGTATTCGAAGGAGCAGATGCCGTGACGATGACTGTCCACAGGGCAGTACATGGTGGAGCGAACACCATTGTCATCAATGGTGACAATTTCACCGGGCAGTACATCCCTTACAAACTCTGCGTCAATGGCATCCAGTGCCGGCGTCTCCGAAGCCAGCACCCAGCCGTGTTCCGTTTTCCCCAGCACCAGGGGACGGTAGCCGAAGGGATCCCGGCAGCCGTAGATGGCCTGATTGGTGCAGGCTACGATGGCATAGGCGCCATGGATTTCATCCATGAGTTCCTTGAATTTTTCTTCTTCCGTAGCCCGGCGGCTCCTAGCCAGCAGTTTAATAATTACTTCGGTATCCATGGTGGTGGAGAAGGTGGAACCTTCGAGAAGAAGGCGCCGTCTCAGGTTCTTTGTATTCACCAGGTTCCCATTATGAGCCAGTGCCATGGGGCCGTCGATGCTGTCAGCCTGCAGAGGCTGCACATTCACCGGAATGGAGGAGCCTGTGGTGGAATAACGCACGTGGCCGATACCAATATGGCCTTCCTTCTCCGGCAGGTTATGGAATACTTCTGTCACCAGACCCATGCCGCGGAAGGTTTCCATGGTTTCCCCGTCCGAAACAGTAATACCTGCACTTTCCTGGCCCCGGTGCTGCAGGGCAAAGATACCGTAGTAGGTTTCATGCACCGCAGACAGATCCCGATCAAAAATACCAAACACTCCGCATTCTTCATGCGGCTTGTCATCATATACATCCATACTTTTATACATTACGGAATTCTCCTGACTTTCTTATACTTCAGACCTGTCGGTCTTATGGGGGCTTTTCCGCATGGGACAGATCCATGCCACCCCATTGAGGCATGGTCCTGTCCATTTCATAACCTTAGAACTTTTCACCAGTGAGAAGTTCATAGGCTTCCTTGTAAATGGCAATGGTCTTGTCGATGAACTTCTCAC
>OLNL01003206.1_pt1 | contig 11111 bp, 9 predicted proteins | sample 1672181 | NCBI WGS metagenome assembly OLNL01 (sample SAMEA3136656, study PRJEB25190) | human gut metagenome | biome: human gut; feature: human-associated habitat; material: faeces | place: Austria | collected 2013
GGATCCGGGTCCGGCTCCGGCGGCGGCACCGGCATCGGCACCGGCAAGGTCGGCTGGGTCTCGTCGTTGACCTTCTCGCTGCCCGAGTTGGCCAGCTTGGAGCCGTCGGGGTTCTCGCAGAACGTGAGCTCGTCGCCCGCGGCCTTGTTGAAGTCCTTGCGGACCTGGGCCGCGCCCTTGCCGTCCGCGAAGTCCACGGTGCCGGGCAGGAACAGGGTGATCTGCTTCGGGTTCTTCAGGCCGACCTGCTCCGCGAGGTAGTCGGCGTGCGCCTTGGCGGTGACCTTGGTGCCGTTGACGGTGATGTCGAAGCGGTCGGTCACGTCGCGGCCGGTGTTGATGATGTCCGCGACGCTGGACTTCGCGTCGGTGGCCGCGTCGGCCTCGTACACGCGGATCCGGCTCCTGTCGCCGGTCAGGTCGAACAGGTAGTCGGCCTTGGCGTAGTCGTCGGTCAGGGTGATGTCGTTGACCTTGGCGAGGTCGTTGGCGATGGTGCCGTTGACGACGCTGCCGACCTGGTCGCCGTCGAGGAACTTCATGGTGTCCGCGCCGGTCTTGTTGGATTCGGACGGGTCGATGACGGCCTCCCATTTGCCGTTCTCGAGGCGGATCCAGCTCTTGTCCGGGTTCGGGCTCCATTCCTTGACGGGCGGCTCGTTGGACGGGATCTCCTGGTCGTTCCACTTCTCCCAGCCGCCGTTGGTCATGGTGACCTTCTCGCCGGCCTTGAGCACGCCCTTGAGGTACGCGCCCTCGACGGTCATGCGCACGGCGCGGTCGGCGGCGGTGTTGTAGGTCGTGTCGAGCAGGGACTTCTTGGCGCTGGCCCACACCTTCGTGCCTTCCTTGTGGATGTCGAACCGGTCGGTGGAGTCCTTGCCGTCGATGGTGACCTCGACGCTGGCCTTGTCCAGGTCGATGTACTTGGCCGCCTTGGCGAAGTCGTCGCCGATCTCGTAGGAGGTCATCTTCCTGGCGAGGTTCCCCGGGAGCTTGCCGTTGACGGTCACGGCGAACGTGTCGCGCTGCACGAACGTCTTCGTGTCGTCGGACGCCTTGTTGGTCCATGCGGGGTCGGACGACTGCGCGGCCTTGGCGGCGTCGACGCTCCACACCTTGTCGGGCTTGGGGTTGCGCACCCAGACGGGCGGTTCGTTCGTGCCGGTGGTCTCGTTGTTCCACGTCTCGGACGCCTTGTTGGTCAGTTTCCTCTGGTCGGCCGCCCAGTCGGCGTTCGGGGCCTTCCTGACGATGCCGCCGATGTACAGCTTGACCTTGCGGCCGGCGGTGCCCAGCGCGGTCCTGGTGAGGAAGACGCTCTTCGCGGTCGCGGTGGTCGTGTGCTTCGCGGTGTCGATGGCGATGTCGAAGTTCGCGGTCTCGTCCTCGCCGTCCACGTACACGCGCACCTGGTCCTTGTGGCCCCAGTCGATCCACTGGCTGCTGGCGGTCCAGTCGTCCTGGATGCTGTAGCTGGTGAACGGGTTCAGGAGATGGGCGGGGATGCGTCCGTTGACGACGGCGCCGATCGCGTCGCCGGTCACGAACGTGCGGTTGTCGCTGCCCTTGTCGTTGGTGCGCTGCGGGTCGTCGGCCTTCAGCGCCCCGTCGGGGTCGAGCACCCACACCTTGTCGGGCTTCGGGGTGACCTTGCCGACCTGTTCGCTGTTGCCGGTCTGGCAGTCCTTGCCGTCGCCCTGCCAGCATGCCTTCGAATCGTCGGGGATGTCGTAGTCGGCGCCGGTGGGCTTGGCCGCCTGGGGCACGTTGAGCGTGTACCAGCCGGACGCGGGCCTGACGACGTGCGCCTTGACGATGCGCTTGCCCGTCTGGCCGTCATCGATCGAAATCTCGGCCTGGACGGTCTTGCCGTCCTCGTCGGTCACGGTGATCTTGGACGGGTCGTCCGTTTCGGTGCCGCCGATCACGACCTGCTGCGAGCTCACGTCGATGGTGTCGTACAGCCAGAAATGCTCGGAGGCGGAGCTGTGCGCCTTGACGTGCGCGGTGTAGAGGCTGCCGGACGCGATCTGGCCGTTCGGGGCCGTGACCTGTCCGCCGGCCGCGTCGGTCAGCGTCTTGGAGGGCGGCGGGAGCTGCGGCGCGGACCACTGCTCGTTCGCGTCCTTGTCGCCGTTCAGGGCCACGGCGTTCTTCATCCTGCCCTGCTTGGCGAAGCTCACGTCGAACGCGAACCTGCCGGCCGGCCAGCTCTTCCAGGAGGCGTCCATGTCCTTGTAGGAGAAGGACACGTCCTGGCTCGCCTGGTTGCCTATGGTGAACTGCTTGCTGGCCTTGCGGGTGGTGCCGTCGACGCCTGTCCAGCGCAGGGTGCTGGTGCCGGTCAGGTTCTCGCTGATCGGGCTGCCGTTGCGGCTGGTGGTGATCGTGTCGGCCACGTTGCGCGTGTCGCCGGCCTTGGTGGTGGTGCCGTTCGCCTTGGTGGACACGCCCAGGTCGTAGTTCACGGGCGGTTCGGCCTGGTTGAGCACGATCGCGATGACCGCGACCGGCGCCTTGTTCATCTCACGGGACGCCATTGCATTAATGGTCGTCGTACCGTCGTTGAAATGGTCGGAGGTGCGGTATCCGACGCCCTGGTAGGTGTAAGTGTTGTTCGGGATGCCGGACGAATTGTAGGCGGCCTTCCACACGTCGGCGTTGAAGGTGCCGTTGGCGCCGGTGTAGTAGTCGCCAGCGCTACCGGGCGTGTGGACGAAGCCGAGGCCGACGAGGCGGCACTGGGCGTTGGACAGGCCGTCGGCCTTGGAGCGGTCCGCGCATTCCGTGTTCGCCTGGTTCAGCGCCTGGTCGATCGCCTGGTTAGACTGCGCGCCGCCGAGGTTCCTCACGCCGATGCTGGCCATCGCGGCGACGGCGTTCTCGCGGGTGGGCGCGCCCCAGGAGTCCTTGTAGACCCAGCTGACCTTGCCGGTGCCGATGCCGGTGCCGCCGCCGGAGCCGGACCCGGATCCCGCGCCGCCCTCGCCGGCGTACGCCACGCACGGGGAGAGCAGCGTCGCCGCGGCGACGATGCCGGCGACCAGGGGCCTGAGCCCGCGGCGCTTCTTGTCGTTCTTTTCGGAAACCAATGTTCCCTCTCCTTTCAGGGATTCCTGTCTTGCGGGTCGCCCCGGCGGTGCCGCCGGGGCGGGACGTGGGGAACGCGTGTTCCCCCGGTCCGCCGTGGGGCGGGCCCGTCCGGGTGTTCCACGCGGGCGGGCGCCGATAACATGCGATATCGGGCGCGTCCGGTGCACGCACACCATGGAACCACCGTCCGGGGGGCGTCGGTTTGGACATCCGCCGGGGATGGGAGGGAATCAGCCGATGGGGCAGAAGCCTCCGGAAGCGCATGATTCGTTTGTAGTGACTCGGTCTTCCCAGTCGTAGTGGATGCTGCCTCCGGTGGAGCCCGAGGAAGATGCCCCGGGCGAGCCGCCACTCGGTGTGGACGTGTTGCCGGAATAACCGTTGCCGGTGTAGCCGGTGTGGCCTGAACCGGACGAGGGCCATGACTGCCGCGCCTGCGCCTTCTGCGCGGCGGCCGCCGCGGCCTCCTGTTCGGCCCTGGCCTTCGCCTCCGCGTCGGCCTTCTCCTTCGCCGCCTTCGATTCGTTGACCTCCTTCACGGCCTTCGCGATGGCGTCCGCGTCGCGTTTTTTGATGGCGTCCATCAGGCTTGCGCGGGTCTTGTCGTCCGCCACCCTGCCGTCCGTCTCCTTGTACAGCGTGTTCGCGTCGTCCACGGTCTTGTCGAGTTTGGACGTTTCGACCGCGTTCGCCAGCCCGTTCAGGGACTTCGTGTGGGCCTTGTACCATGATGCGTTCGCGGTGACGCCCTTCGTGGCATCCTGCACGCCGGGCCTCGAATCCGCTTTGCAGGACACGGTCTTCGGCGTGGGCGCCTTCATGGCCTTGGACAGGACGTCAAGGGTCTTCGCGTCCTTCACGCTTTTCACGTCGGTCTTCGCCATGCTGGCGGCCTTGCCGTTCAATAGCGCGTTGTACGCGGTCGTCGCGACGCGGAGACGTTCGCTCTCGGCCGCGCAGTCCGCCCTGGCCTCGGCCATGAGGCGGTCCTCGTGCGTCCTCCAGGCGATGCCTCCCGCCGCAAGCAGCGCGAGTGCGGCGATGGTGATGACGACGATCCTTCCGCGATGCGGCTTCTTCTTCTCCGCGGGCCCGGTCGGAAGTTCGGTGGTCTCGTCTTCGATGGCCTTTTCTTTCTCTGTCATTTGTTTTCCTTTCATGGGTTCACAGCTTATTTCAAGCCCAGGTACGTTTCGAGGGCGGCATCGACCACTTCCTGGATGCGCATGTCATGCTCGGCGGCCCAGGCCTTGAGCCGGCGTCGGGTCGAGGCGCGAAGGCTCACGCTGGTCTTCACCCAGCCCTCCGCGTCGTTCGGTTTCACGGCCCTCCGGTTTTTCGGTATCTCGGTATCCACCGATTCCGGTCTTCCGGTATCCGCCGGTTCCGTCCGGTCGCTGTCGAGCAGCGCGGTCAGGTCGCGCGGGCGGGGCGTCAGGTTCATGTTCCTCACAGGTCCTCCTCCTTGTCCTTGAGCTGTCGCATGGTCTGCTTGAGTTCGGCGGCCAGGTCGCGGTACTCGTGCAGGCGGGACCCGCGGGGGCGGGTGGATTTCGCGTTGAGGATGTCCTGCCGTTTCGGGATCAGCGTCTCGAAGCACGCGATGCCCGCGTCGTCGATCCATGCCAGGGCGTCGCGCAGGGCGGTCGTGTTGGCCTCGGTGCGGCACAGGAGGATCGCGGCGGGGACGCCGCGCCGGTCGCACAGGTCCTTCACCCCGGCGGCCTGGTCGAGGTCGATGCGGCTGGGGCTCGACGGGATGACCACGAGGTCGGCGTTGTTCACCGATTCGTCCAGCGCGCGCCCGTACGGGGCGGAGTCGATCAGCACCCAGTCGACGGGGTCGTCGAGACGGCCGTTGATCCCGTGCAGGTGCGCGATGTCGGCCGGCGCGGCGGACATCACGTCGAACGGCAGCGGGTCGTCCAGCTCGGCGGCCCTGTACCACCAGTCCTTCGCGTCGCCCTGCACGTCCGCGTCGGCGACGAGCACATGCTGCTCGCCCCGGGACTGGTCCACGAGGGCGCAGGCCAGGAACACGGCGCTGGTGGTCTTCATGCTGCCGCCCTTGCCCGTCGCCAACGCGATCACCATCGGCTCGCGGTTCTTCTTGTCGTTCATCGGTTTCTCCTTATCTCGGTATGTCGGTATCCGGTTTTTCGGCATTTCGGTTAGTTGGTTTTTCGGTATTGCGGTTTGTGCCGCGTCCCACGCGGATCGCGATGGGAAGCGGTCAGAAGAGGCTGCCCTGGACCAGGCCCTTCGGCACGGGTTCGGTCGGGAGGAACAGCGGATCGTCGTGCGTGTATTCGCGGCGCGAGCGTTGGCGGCGTTTGGTCCGTCGCCAGTAGTCGCGGCCATCACGGCGCATGCGTTCGGCCCAGTCCGGGTGGTCGGCCAGCCAGTCACGGACCCGACTCTGTGGGATCCGGTGCAGGCCGCCGTCGGCGATGTGGAGGTCACGGGCGATCAGTCGGGCGAGGGGCCAGCGGCTCGCATAGTCGAGCCCGCCGTACACGGCCTTGTCCTTCCAACCGTTGACGAGAGCGCGGCTGATGCAGTCGAGGCGCATGGGGCACGCGGCACACAGCACGCGGCCCTTGCCGCGCATCCGTTCGTCGATCAGGTCCCGGTCATCGTCGTCGGTCGTCGTGTTCCACATGCGATCCGCCATGGCCGGGTCGACCGCGGCGATTCTCGCGCAGGCCGGCATCATGTCCCGCCTGTTCATGGCCGCCGTCCTTGCGTCGTCGGCGTCTTGTGGGCCTGGAGGCGTCCTATGGCGGTTTCGCCGGGATTGCGGGCGGCCCATGCCCGGGCGTATTGGATCAGCAGGCCGACGGCCTTGGGATGGCCGAGGCGCTTGTTGCGCCAGTAGACGGCGTGCAGCTGCCAGATCAGGTCCGCGTGCCCGTCGAGCTGCGGGTTGGCGAGGAGGAATTCGCTGAAGCCCGCCTCGGAACAGTCGATGCGCGTGGTCATGCCGTCGCCTCCCCTCCGGCCGTCGCGTCCTGGCCGTCCAATTCGGCCAGCGTCTCCACGGCCCAGTCGGGCAGCCATGGCGCAGCATCCGGTTCCGGCGCGGCCGCCGGAACCGTCTGCGCGTGTGCGTCGCCGTCTGTGCGGCCGGCTGCGAGGATCATGTCGTCGTTGAGTTCGTCCCAGTGTCTGGCGAGGGCCCGGCCGTTGCGGATGCGTTTGGGCCACCAATCGCCGTTCATGGCGAAGCCGATCGCGTCGACCATCACGAGGGTGGGCCATTGCGCTCCCTGGTCGACGAGCCTGCGGTACAGGCCGATGATGGCCTTGCGGTCGGCTTTGGTCGGTGAGGGCGTGGTCAGGCCGAGTATCGAGCGCTGCTCGCCGAGCGAGGCGAGGACCCGTCCTGCCGCTTCGGCGATTTCGGTGTCGTCCTCGTCGGATTGTTCGGTTTCTGTTTTTTCGGCGGCGGTCGCCCCGCTTGCGGGGAGATGCCCCGTAGGGGCAGAGGGGAAGGAGGGTTTACTCGGAGGGTTTACCTGGAGGGTTTTATCCTTATATGGCAGCACTGCGGCATTTGCAGTGCTGGGGGTGCAGCTCTCGCAGTGCTGGAGGTGCGAGATTTGCAGTGCTGGTTCCGGGTCGTTTTCCAGCCCTGCGAGATTTGCAGTGCTGGAAATCGGCTTCGTTCCAACGTTTTCCGGAGTCACGTCCTTGGATTCGCCGTTTTCCGTCACGGTCGAGGCGGCGGGGTCCACGGTATTGCCCATGGTCTTCGGGTCGTGTTCCGCCGTGTGCGTCTCCTTGATCCATTCGAGGGTCGACGGGTCGGATTCGACCGCGAGGTCCCACACGATCTGGCAGTACTGGGGCAGGCGGTTCCGTCCGCCTTTGCCGAGGCGCGCGTACCGTTGGTCGCCGCGGCGGATGAATCCGCGCTCCTGGAGAGTCTTCAACGCGGTGCGCACGGTCCGTTCCGAGAGTTCGGTGACGTTGACGATGGTCGCGATCTTCGGATAGGCTGCGGTGCCGTCGTCGTCCGCGCGGTCCGCGAGGTAGACGAGCACGGCCTTCGCGCTGGCGTTGCCGACATGGCATTTGAAGGCCCATGACAGTGCGATGTTGCTCACGGTCGGTTCTCCTCACGTTGTTGGGCGGCGCGTCGCCCGTCGGCCAATCTGGCGTGCATCTCGTCGCCGAGACGTGCCGTCCGGCACAGGGCCAGCGTCATCAGCCATGAGAACGCGACGAACACGATCAATGCGATTGCGAGCCAGTTCACGCGAGTCTCCCTTCCATGGACGGGTGCGCCATCATCGACGCCAGGCGGCGGGAATTGACGGAGCCCGGACCGTTGTGGCGGGCGAATGCCACCACGACCGGGAACGTCCAAACCGGCGCGTGAAAATCCCGGTTACACTCGGGAAACACAGAGCAAGACATGCGGAAGGCTTTAGTAAGGTCGTTCATGTGTGATCACTACTCCAAGACAATGCATTGGGCGGCCACGGACCGGGATCCGGCAAGATACGGGATCCGCGGCCGCTCGGAATATTGGTTGCACCGCCCGTCCCCGACGCTCCAACATCGGGAACGGGCGTTTTTTCTTTTAGTTGCGGAGAAAGAGAGAAAAACGAATGGGATCAGACCATCGCACCACCTCCCTCGCCGTCGACGGGCCACGCGCCGCCGCAACGGATGGCGAGGCAAAGGCAATCAAGAGCCTGCTCATCAGGGACATCAAAGACTTCGATCAAAGCGTTCCAGCAGTCGTCAGACACGATGATGGAACGATCAGGCCTACGTACATAGGCGTATGGGGACAGGACCGTCTGATAGGCGCGGCCCTCATCCAGCCAGCCCTTTGCGTAGCCGAGACGCTCATATACCGCACCGGGACGAGCGGGGTCCATGCCGCACAGATACGAGAGGCTTTCGCCGAGCATGCAGCCATCATCGAAGGGATCGCGGTCGTCAGGAAGCATCGGCGCGAAGGCATCGGATTGCAGATCAAGGCGTTCTGCGACTCCTGGGCGGCAGACCACGGCGCTGAGCTGATACTCAGCATCCCCACCAACGAGGGCGCGCGCCTGCTCAACGAGAAAGCCGGATACACGGTCGTACCGCCCGACGGATATCTCACCATCAAGGTATTTGACGCTCAGGGACAGCCTCTTCACATTCCCTGCGCCGACCAGCGGACCCAGGACAGAGGCACTAGCATGTGGGCGTACAAGCTCGTAGGGCAACGCACACAGCACTTCGAGATTGGCGTTCTCACCGCCTCCTGAAGTTCCGAAGACCATACCGTCGATGAATGTTCCCGACGGGTCGCGGGAGAAAACAAGTCTTCCGGCTTCGTCGCTCATGCCACCGGCACCGGAATCCATGGCCAGTACCCCTACACCGTCAATCGCCATCAGACCAACACCTCCTTTATCGATTCAGAGAAAGAGAAAACCAAATGAAATCAACCCCTCGCACCACCTCCCTCAACGAACCTGATATTCGTCCGGCGCGAAACCACGCCGAGGCAGAGGAAATCGGAAGTCTCCTGCTCGAAGAAATCGCGCATCCAGGATTCATTCCTGGACCAGAGTTCGTCTGGCAGGGTCAAGGCTTTCTCAGGCCGACGCTCATAGGCGCATGGTCCCAGAACCGCTTGGTAGGTGGCGCCTCGCTCAGTCCATACATGGAACACACCAAGGCCTTTTTGGGGATTGGTCGAGCAGACGCAGCGAAGGCGGTCACACGGCTGGTAGCTGAAACTGACGGCATTGCCGTCAGACCCGACCATCGGCGTGAAGGCGTCGGACGAAAGATCAAGTTGTTCTGCGACTCCTTCGCGGCACAGCACCACGCTGCGATCATGGTCTCCGTCACCACCAACGAAGCAGCGGCAGGCCTCAACCACGAAGCGGGCCACATCGTCTTTGAACGGTGCGACGGCCTCGTCATCAAATACGTAGACACGGTCGGCGAGCCACTCATATGGCTTCATGACCTGGATGGGACGATCCCCGAAGCGGCATGGTCCGTCTCCGTACTCGGCAAAACGTATGGGCCGACCATAGTCGTCGGTGAGCAACGGGCCATACGGCGTGGAAACGCCGACAAGGACATCCAGTGGGTTTTCGCCGTTGACGCGGCGGGCCACACTGTCGCATGACACTTCGTTGCTCATGACGCCCTCCCCTCGGTCAACAGCAGGCCCGCCACCACACGTTCGCGGGCGGACAGCTGGGCGTAGACCTCCCGGTCGGCGTGCGTGTAGGAGCGCACGGGGCGGATCCGCCAATCGGCAAGCGTCCGGATCTCACCCCGCTGCAGCGCGCGCAGCGCGCATTCCGGGCAAAGGTTCAGAGTCCGGGGATCGAGCTGGTCGATGTAGTCATGCCAGCCGTTCCTGGCGAGGAAAGCGTCGAAGCCGTCCGATGTCTCCTCGTTCCAGCGGGTCGACCAGATCGCGGTGTGGCATCCGTCGCACACCTCGACATAATCGCTCCGGTTATCCGGCCAATCAAGCTGTTCGTAAATTCCACCAGCCATCATCGAACCTCCTGCGCGCCATTGGGAAATGCGGTTTCATACGGAATGAGATCTTGAACGAAATCAGACGACAGACCATACTGCTCGCGAAGTTCGGCACAGTCTCTGCGCTGCCAATGCGTGTGCGAATTGACTTTCTGAGTCACGCTGGCTGGCGACTGATGAAGCTGGACGGCAAGCTGACGATGGGTCAAACCCACCTCAGCCATCCACCTCTTCATGTTCGACATCGTTAACCTCATTTCAGCTAAGTTAAAATTTCTAACCTCAGTATATGGGTTGGTTTTTTTAACCTCAAGTTAGCTTAACTTACGGCGTGTCGAAATTAAAAAAACCGCATCTCAACAATGCGGTTTCAGCACTAGCGGAGAGGAAACTTTCAAATCAAAGATGGAATTGAGTTACCATGACGGCCCATTCCTGCAAAGGTCTTTTCACAGAAGCAATCAGACTGGGTCTTTGTCCATCCAGAATATCCTCATCTATACAGAAGTTTCCGAATAACGCATCACAATATGCGCAACCATTTGACATATAACGCCCCGCCCTACGCGAAGACCGATATTTAATTTGCCTCGCGGCGGGATGCCCAGCAATTTCCAAAAGTTCCCTGGCATAGCACATATCTATGCTTTCCCAAGACTCCACCAAGGAAATACCACTTTCGCAGTCGAGGGGACAAAGATTAGTAATTGCCACAGAGGTCCGACCACATCTCCAACAGGATCGATCAATGCCATATATCCCTATATCGACAATCTCCCCCAAGCGATGCAACGTTTTTTGGGCAGCAGGAAGAAAAGCATTCGGCGGCATGAGTTCATCCATGTGGATATTTTTTCGCCCCACAAATGCAAACACGCCAAATAGGTTAGCAATATTAAACATTGTTTGATATAATTATCTTCATTTGGAAAGGATTAACCCATGGAAGTCACAGAAACTTCAGAGCAGGTGAAAATAGAGGCGCAACGTTTTGAAGACGTGGCACGTTACAACATTCGCCGCTATATGCGATTGACCGGCAAGATTCAGAAAGACTTGGCCCACGCCTTAGGAGTCTCGCGGCCTACCATCACCTTGATGCTTAAAGGGGAAACGAAAATTAATTTGAGGCAAGTGTTCCTTATTGCCAAAGCTCTTGGCGTGACAGTCGAAGATCTTATCGATGATACTTATTATTGCCAAGATGAAGAGTTCATGAAAAAGCTGAAACCGACGACTGATGCCGAGAAGCCGGGTGCTTTGGTAGGTGCCGGCGCGCCTAGGTACCTTGTCAGCCCCTTCAACCCCGACGCCCCTTTTGAAAACGGAATCTCAGGTGCAGCCAAAGGTGCCATGGCCGGCGTGATCCGATCCGGAGCCACCGGTGGCCCGGGATCCACACCTGAGTCCGTCGCGTCCTCGAAGCATGACGGCAGAACGGCTCTCCCCCGGTCTCAAGCCCATGAGACACTTGGGACCATGACTACCATCATCATGCGCAC
>OLNL01003218.1_pt1 | contig 11079 bp, 8 predicted proteins | sample 1672181 | NCBI WGS metagenome assembly OLNL01 (sample SAMEA3136656, study PRJEB25190) | human gut metagenome | biome: human gut; feature: human-associated habitat; material: faeces | place: Austria | collected 2013
CGCATGTCCGCAAGGCTTTCGTGTTCGTCGAGTCCCATGATCTTGAGCATGCTCTGTCGTCGTGCGCTCTGCTCCTCTTGTTCCTCGGCGTTGCGACGCGTGATATTGAGGAATTGCACGAACACCAATTGCGTGGAGAGGACCACCATGGTGCCCATCGCGGCGCTCATGAGCATGTCGTTGGAGAACAGCTCGTGAGCCGCCAGCAACGCGATACGCGCTACGGCGCGGCAGCCTAGCCACACCAGCCATCCTGCGATGGCGTAATAGTACGGGTCGCGCCATCCGTAGCTCATGAACGCGATGATGACGTACCAGGTGAATCCCACCATGAGCGCGTTGAGCGTGGTGGTGAATACCGCTCCGATGTCCAGCATGTCGGGAAATCCGGCATAGGCGATCAGCGCGAAGCAGGCCAGCAGTTCCATGATCACGAAAATCCCTACGGTCATGACGCGTTCTCGCCACTTCAGCACCAATACGATCAACGCGACGCTCACGCCGATGGTCAGCGCAGCGTACGCGATGCGCGTAGCGGGCGTGAACGCGATGGAGGTGCCGTCGGGGTAGCCGCGCAGCAAGCCGATTACGATAGACAGGCATCCGATGCCCAGTGCAGTGGCAGTGAGGAACTGCTTGCTTTGCAACATGGTTTTTGAGAATCCGAAGTAATCGTTGGCCTGCGTTGGCGAGACGATGTCATGCGGTTGGCGTTGCCTGCGCGCCCATATTATGCAGGGGTATTGCAGCAGCACGAGCGCGGCGGCAACGAAGTTTCCCGCGAATACGGGCAGCAGCGTGCACAGATAAATCTCCACTTCGCTGATGATGAGCGCGGCGAACACGAAGACGGCAGCCGTGGTCGTGCTCGTTCCGCGGGCGCGGCGCAGCCAATAATAGATGGCGCCTGACGACACGAGGGTGCACAGCGAGCTCAGCGCGAAGCGCTCGATTTCGTCGCCGATGCCGAAAAGGTCGAATACGGCGAGAGCCATCAGCACAAACGCTTCCAGTGCGACGCATGTGCGCATGATCACGTTGGTGACGTGCTTGCTGATCGTTCGTTTGCTGAGGACGATGAAGACCAGGAACAAAGCCAAGACGACTAATGCCACCAGCATGGCGCCGTCGGTGAAAATACCTTCGTCGGTGCTGGTGTAGCTTCCATAGCTGGCGACGATCAGTCCGGCCCGCCCGAAAGCCAGACCAAGGATAAGCGGCCAGAGCGGCGCGAAGCGATGTGCCGCTCCCTCGAGTCCGTTGCGGGCCTGGTTTTGCTCGGCGCCTGTTGGAGTCGGTGCTGTTGTCGTGCGTGCGCCCAACCGTACACTCCCTCCCCGTGCTTGGTACGTAGTCGACGCGGACGCGTCCTCCATTCACCTCGATTTATCCTCAAAGAGGGGATGGCGGATGCGCGCCGTGGGTCATCATACCATACGAAAAACAACGCAGGGGAAAGGAGCGATGCGGTGGTTGACTTAGAAGCTCAGCGAATTCGAGACGAAGTGATCCGGGCAATGGCTGAACAAGGAGAAGATATCGAATCGCTCGGTTTGAAGGTTCCCGACGAAGCGGAAAGCGTCAGCGCGCCAATAGCGATGCCCGCATGGGAGCGTGTTGCCGAAACGGCTGCCGATAGTCGCGAGGGGGAAGTTGCCGAGGCGCAATTGAGCGACGAAGAGGTCGAGCGTCTGTTTCTGACGGCGGTATTCGATGACGTGCGCGCGCAGTCTGCGGATGCCAAGCTTGTTCAGCCGGCGCAGTGGTTGAAGGCGGGCCTCGTGCCGGCGCATTTCTCGGCCGAAGACTGGGAGATGTTCGTGTACGAGTACCTTGAGGATCGCAGGGCTGAGCGCGACGCGCGCGTCGTTGCGGCTTCCGCGACCCCCGTTCGCACGGCGACCCGTGCGGTGGGCGTTCCCCGCATTCTGCGCACGGAGGAGGAGCCCGAGTCGGAAGGCGCTGCGACGGCGAAGGGCGCAGAAGAGCCACGCCAGCCCGAGCGCAGCTCCGAAGCCTCAGAGGAGCTCCGTCATCCTGAGCGCAGCGCCGAAGGCGCGGAGTCGAAGGATCCCGAGCGGCGCGATAGCGCACAGGATGCCGAAACCCTGGCCGATCCCCCGTGCGTTCCCTGCGACGATATCGTTGCGCTCGTCGGCAAGCACAGCTACTATCTGTACTCCACCGAGCGCATGACCGATGCGTACGCGCGGTGGTCGTTCCTCGCCAGCGAGGACGATCGCGTGCTCACGTTTGTGGAGTGCGTGCGCGACGAATCGCGGAAGTACCCGCGCCCCATGGAGGCGTCGTCGCTGTCCAACGAGCCGTTCAACCTGTCGGCCGATGAAATCGACGAGTTGTGGCGCACCGTGCGCGACAGCGGCGCCTATCCGGACCTCGATACCGTCGCTGCGTCGAACGGCGACGTGTACTACTTCTCCACCGAGTACCTGACGCCCGCCTACGCCAAGTCGCTCGCAGAGTGGAACTCCGTCGAGCGCGACATGTTTCTGTAAACGCTATCGCGCCCGTTCGGCGTACTTGCATTAGTCGTCCTGAGCGAAGCGCTGCAGGCGCGGAGTTGCAGGATCTTGCTAGAAAGAGAGGTTCTCCATGGAAGACGAAGCGCGCAACGTGTACCGCGAGGTGCAGGACCGCCATGTGCTGCGCACGGCCGACGTGTACCAAACCGAGATCGAGGACGGCGTGACGGGCTACTCCGACACGCTGCTGTCCGTGGTTGCGAACTTCCGCAACGGCGGCGCCCCCGAAGGGTTCAACGCCCAGAGCATGGTGGGCAAGTCGAAGCGCGGAGAGGTGGCGCTGCGCCTGTTCGCCGTGATCGACCACGACACGCGGACGTTCGTGCGCGCCGGCTTCAAGACGCGCGGCTGCCTGGCCGTCACGGGGTGCGCCAGCGTGGTGTGCTCCATGCTCGAAGGATGTACGTTCGACGAGGCGCTGGCCATCACGACCGACGACGTGAAGACGGCGCTCGACGGGGTTCCCGTGGACAAGGTGTACACTATCCATTTCGCCATCGAGGCCGTCCGTGCCCTCATCGGCGATTATCTCGTTCGCCAAGGGGCCTCCCTCGAAGAGCTTGACGCGGTCGTCCCCTGCAACTCCCTGAGCGTCCCCTGCATGATCTGCGAGCACTGTTCTTTGAGATCCACGAGAGTGGAGTTGAAGATGGCCGAAGCGTAGGGCTGTCGTCGTATTCTTCGGCCGCCTTTCCCGCTCAATCGAGAACGCCCCCGGATGCTGCATCCGGGGGCGTTCTGGTAGGGGGGCGAAAGCCGCGGAGGGGTTGCGGCCCTGCGGAGGATTGCTCTACGGCAGCAGACCCAGGCTGTCCAGCTCTTCCTTAACGTCGGCCATGCCGTACTGGTCGAGGCAGGCGGCCGTCGGGCAGCCCTTCTCGTGATCCCAGCCGAACGTGTCGTACACCATGCCCAGGGCGGTTTGGAAGTCGTCGCGGTCCATCTTGATGGTGCCCTCGGTGAAGGGCTTCTTGTCCGGGTCGATATCGAACGTCCAGGCGCACATCACATCATGGACGTTGCGCATGTCGTTCTCGCCCCTGGTGCCGTCTTCCTTCGTCATGCCGCGCACGGTGTTGGCGCGCTGCAGCGTCATGATTCTGGCGCCGGCCTGGTACAGGTCGTCGGTGGTCACGTCCTCGCCGGTGACGGCCTTGAAGAACTTGGCCTCTAGGTCCAGGTCGCCGCGGTAGTTGCGCGCCTTCGTGGGGCTCATGGTCATGGGCCACGTCCAGTTGCACAGCGTCAGCGAGTCGTGCAGCACGTCGGTGACCACGCTCCACCAGGCGAAGTTCGCCTTGCGTTCGTTCATGGGCGTGTAGTTCTTGTTCTGGTCGATGGCGTCCTTGCCGCCCCACACCTCTTCGGCGATTTCCTGCTTCAGCTCGAAAGGCAGGCCGCAGCCCTGGAAATTCACGGCGGAGTGGATCATGTCGTCGCGGTTGAACATCATGTTGTACACGCCGCCTACCTGGCCGAAGCACTCGATGGAGTGGTGCACGGGCCAGCCGCGGTAGTTGATCAGCTGGCTGGGCTGCTGATCGAACCAGCCCTTGTCATCCCAGCGCTCGGTCCAGTGGTACGGGCCGTAGGCGATGTGGGCGATCTCGGAGTCGTTCTGGGCGATGTCGTTCAGCAGCTCCACCATGATGGTGGGGTCGTCGTTGTAGATGCGCTGCCAGTCGTACTTCGCCTTCTCCTCTTCGGGAAGTACGCGGTCGAACACGCCAGCCTTGATGCAGTGCGCCAGGTCGCGCCACAGCTGCGCGTAGTTGCACCACAGTCCCAGCTCGTCAATGGTGGTGCCGATCAGCGTGTTCCATACAATGCCCGACTCGCTGTCCTCGGCGATGCCCGTCTTGAGGATGCCCTCCATGTACTTGAACGGGAAGTTGGCCGCGCAGGTGTTTCCCGACGTGGTCTTGCCGCCCAGTTCTCCGGTGCGCTCGGTGCGCAGGTCGGAGTAGCAGTGGATGGGGCAGCCGTGGCAGCCGTCCATCTTGATGGTGTACTTCTCGGCCACCTCGCCCAGGTCGTACACCGACTTCATGCAGCGATAGCCCACCGTGTTCAGCTCGCCCGGCTTCGGCTCGCCCGTGTCGATGGGTCCGTCTTCGGCCATACCCCAGGTCAGACCGCTACGGGCGGACCAGCGGGATCCCTTGTCGTAGAATTCGGCCCATTCCTGCTGCGTCTGCGGAACCACGTGGTTGTTGTTGGAGCCGATGACCTCGCGCAGCATGTAGTCGGACAGGTCGGCTACGGCTTGCGGGTCCTTCACGTTCACGCTGCCGTTGCCCTGCACCACCAGCGCCTTGACGTTCTTCGATCCCATCACCGAGCCCGTGCCGGCGCCGGCGGAGTGGTTGCGCGCGTTGATGATGCACGCGTACGGAAGCAGGTTCTCGCCGGCGGGGCCGATGGCGGCCACGCACGCCTCGACGCCTTCCTTGCGGCACAGCATCTCGGTGGTCTCACGGGTGCCCATGCCCCACACGAAGCCGGCGTCCTTGATCTCCACCTTGTCGTCGACGATGTTCAGGTATACGGGGTGGTCGGATGCACCCTCCAGAACCACGGCGTCCCAGCCGGCCAGCTTGATCTTCGCGCCGATCATGCCGCCGCAGTGGGCGTCCACCACGAGGTGGTCCTTCGTGAACGTGGACAGCGAGCAGATGGTGGTGCGGCCGGCCAGGGGCACGCCGGAAGCCGTCAGCGGTCCTACGGCGAAGATGAGCTTGTTCTCGGGGGAGAAGGGGTCGGTGCCGGCGGGCACTTCGTCGTACATGATCTTGTTGGCCAAGCCCATGCCGCCGATGTACTCCTTGTAGGGGTCGGTCGGCTGCGTCGTGATCGAGCCCGTGCTCAGATTGACGCGGAGGATCTTACCGGCCCATCCATACGATGTTTCGTCAGCCATGTTGCATCTCCAAATCTTGGATAGATTACTGAGGTTCGGTGTTGTGTGGGAACCTGCGTGGGCGATGCGAGTGCTGACAACAATCGTCGTTCGCCAGTATGCCGACAGAGGCGGACGAGGCATCCCCTCTTTGAGGGTATTTTGAGGAACTAGCCGATCAGCGGTAAAAAGTACCTCAAAGAGGGGAGGGGCCGTGCACGGGGCCATCCTATACTTTCGTGCGTTGTGTGGGGCTGCGCGCGGAGCGATATCGAGCGCAAGCCGTCGCCGCGAACGTTCCATTCGGGGCGGTTCCCCTAAAAGGGGCATCGAACACTCGCGCGACGACGGGACGAGGAAAACGACACTCACCGTACCTATGTGAGGGAGGGAGCACTAGGCTATGTCAGATTCCAATCTGAACCAGAACACCTCCGAGGATACGAGCTTCCCGGCCGCTGCGCCGGAGACGAACGCATCCGCGCCCGCGCCTCAGAGCGCCGGGCCCGAAGAGGAGCCCAAGCAGAAAACCTTTACGCGCCGCACGGTGCTGGCAATGGCCGGCTGCGGCGTTGCCGGCCTCGTGGTCGGCGGCGTGCTGGCGTCGTGGGGCGTCACGTCGGCCTCGATCGCTTCGGGGCGCATCGAGATACGCACCACGCCCACGAAGATGATCGTGACCGACCGTGCCCGCTGCTCGGGCTGCCAGCGATGCGAGATGATGTGCACGCTGAAGAACGACGGTCGCGTGTGCCAGCACATAGCCCGCGTGCGCGTGTGGCCGAACTACAACTTCGGTGCCAGCGTCGATACCAAGGACGGCATCTACGATAACTGCGAGTTCACTGTCGAGCACTGCAAGCAGTGCGCCGACCCGGCATGCATGAACTACTGCCCGGTCCACGCGATCTACGCCGACGAAGAGTCCGGTGCGCGCACGGTGGACACGAAGAAGTGCATCGGCTGCGGCATGTGCAGCCAGGCGTGCCCGTGGAACATGCCGCGCGTCGACAGCGAGACCGGCGTATCCACGAAGTGCATTTCGTGCGGACGCTGCGCCGAGCAGTGCCCGAACGGCGCCATCAAGTTCATCGACTGGGAGGATATCGCGCAGAAGGTCATCGATCAGGGCGTTGTGAGGACGACGACCCTCGTGCAGGCGTGATGACGCCCGGTGCAGCCCCCGCGCGCCGCGCAGGCGGCGCAGGGAGCGGAGAGAGCGGAAAGGAGGAAGGGCGATGATGGAGGACGAGGCCGTGTTCTCGGTGCTCGCGCAGTGCTTCGGCCCGGTGGACGAGAGCTCGTGGAACCAGCTGGCCGGCAGCTCGCTGTGGTCGGACTTCCTCGACGGAGCGCGCCGCGCCATGCAGGATGCGGAGCTGGGCGTGCAGGCGGCCCCTGCCGCACGGGCGCGCAAGCGCTGCCCGCTACAGGAGTTCCTGTCGTCGGGCGAGGTGAACGCGCTGTTCGCACCGCCGACGTACGAAGAGAAGCAGGCCTTCGCCGCCCGCCACTTCACGGGAGGGCTCCCCGAGTCCGCCGTGCCGGTGGAGTCGCTCTACCGCACGTGGTCCGCAGGGGCCGCGCCCGCCCCGTTCTCGCAGCAACAGGGGCTGTACCTGGGAGATTCGGCACACTACCTGCGCGAGCTGGTGGAGCGGCTGGGCATGGAGGTACCGCCCGCGTTCGCGGCGTGCCCCGACCACCTGGCGCTCGAGCTCGATCTCGTGGCCGTGATGCTGCGGTCCGGCATGCGGGAGGAGGCCCGGCAGTTCCTCGCGGAGCGCTTCGCCTGGCTCACCGCGTACCGCATGCGGCTCTTGGCCCTGGAGGACGACGCCCGCTTCTACATCGGGCTCGTCGACGTGATCCTGGCCATCCGCGCGCAGCAGACGACCGCCGATGCGGTGGTCGCATGAGTGCCGACGATAAGAGAACTCACGTGCATGCATACAGAGAGGAAACAGCTATGTCAGAAAACGCTATAACCAGGCGGAGCTTCCTGGCTGGCAGCGCTGGGGCGGTTGCGCTCACGGCAGCGGCCGGCTATATGGGCTTCGACGCTTGGGAGCAGGCGCATGCTGATGACGCATCGGGAGGCGGCGAGACCAAGACCGTCCACACGCTGTGCAACGCCTGCTCGAGCAAATGCGGCTACACGGCCTACGTGGTCAACGGCCGCTTGACGAAGCTCATCGGCGATACGGACCACCCCTACTCCAAGGGCAAGCTCTGCGCCCGCGGCTACGGCTACTCGCAGATCGCCTACTCGGAGGACCGCCTCACCGACCCGCTGAAGAAGAACGGCCAGGGCAAGTTCGAGGCCATCTCGTGGGACCAGGCTTACAGCGAGATCGCCGAGAAGGTGCGCGCCATCATCGACGCCGACGGCCCCCAGGCGCTCGCGATGGTGCAGGATCCGCGTCCCAGCGGCAAGTACTACACGAAGCGCTTCATGAACGCGCTGGGGTCGGCGAACGTGTACACGCACGGCGCCGCCTGCAACCTGTCCAAGGAAAGCGGCATGACGCAGGCCATCGGCACGGGCAGCTACTCGTCCGACGTGGCGAACTCCAAGATGACCATGTTCATCGGCCGCAGCTACGCCGACGCCATCCGCCCCAGCTCCGTGGTCGCGCTGCAGAAGGCCCACGAGAAGGGCGCGCACATCGTGCTGGTGGACCCGCGCTGCAACAACAGCCGCGTGTTCGCCGACGAATGGGTGCCCATCAACCCGGGCACCGACCTGGCGCTCGTGCTGGCCATGAGCAACGTGCTGGTGACGCATGGCCGCTACGACAAGGAGTTCGTGGCTGCGAACACCGTCGGCTTCGACGAGTGGGCCAAGGAGCTCGCGGAGTACCCGCCCGAGTGGGCCGAGGGCGTCACGGGCATCCCGGCCGACACCATCGCGCGTTTGGCGATGGAGTTCGCCGAGGCGGCCCCCGCGGCCTCCATCGAGCCCAGCTGGCGCGGCGCGTTCGGCTGCTCGTACGAGAACTCGGGCGAGACGGCGCGCGCCATCTGCCTGTTCAACACGCTGCTGGGCTGCTGGAACCAGAAGGGCGGCGCGCTCTTCACGCCCAGCGTGTCGGCCGGCAAGCTCTCCGACGAGCGCTTCGCCGACCCGAAGAAGCCCGAGGGCAAGCAGGTGGGCGCGGCCGAGTACCCGCTCGCGCTGTCGAGCATGGGCACGAACCTCGCCGCCGCCCAGGCCGCGGAGGACGGCACCGTGAAGGGCATGTTCTTCTACAATTCGAACATGGCCGCCGGCTACTCGAACACGGCGAAGCTGGCCGAGCTTTTGGGTAAGCTGGACCTCATGGTGGTCGTGGACGTGCAGATGTCCGAGACGGCGATGCTCGCCGACTACGTGCTGCCCGACACGAGCTACCTGGAGCGCCTGGAGCTGCCCGAGTTCATCGGCGGCAAGGTTCCGGCCGTGGCGCTGCGCGACCAGGTGATCGACGTGGTGCACCCGAACACGAGGCCGGTCGACCGGATCTTCTCCGAGCTGGCCGAGGCGTGCGGCGTGGGCGAGTACTTCCGCTTCGGCGTGGACGAGCTGGCCGACGCGCAGCTGCAGACGGTGGGCCTCTCGCTCGACGCGCTCAAGCAGACGGGCACGGCGCACTTCCTCGAGAAGGAGTTCGCCTACGGCACGGCGCCGAAGTTCAAGACGCCTACCGAGAAGGTGCAGTTCACGAGCGAGGCATGCGAGAAGGCGGGCCTGTCGGCCGCGCCCGTGTGGGTGGAGCCGGCCGTCATGCCCATGGGCGACGAGCTGCGGCTCATCGGCGGCAAGCAGGCCATCCACAGCCACACGCAGACCGCGAACATCGAAGACCTCATGCAGATCACGAAGGATTACGACCTGACCCGCGTGTGGATCAACGCCGACGTGGCCCGACGCCTGGGCATCGAGGACGGCGACGAGGTGGAGGTGTCCAACGGCCAGCACACGGGTCGCGTGCGCGTGAAGGTCACGCAGCGCATCAACCCGACGGCGTTGTACATGCCCAGCCACTACGGTTGCTCGTCGCCCGACCAGCACACCGCCTACGAGGTGGGCCTGCGCCAGATGGACTACGTTCCCTTCCGCATGGAGCCGGGCTACGGGTCGGCCTGCACGCAGGAGACGGTCGTCAACGTTAAGAAGGCAGGTGCGTAATGGCTCGCTACGGAATGCTCATCAACACGAAGAAGTGCATCGGCTGCTACGCCTGCCGCGTGGCCTGCCAGCGCCAGAACAACCTGTTGCCCACCGAGGACTTCATCCGTTACGAGGAGCACGAGGTGGGAACGTATCCCAACGTGCGCGTGGAGACGGTGCCTTTGCAGTGCATGCACTGCGAGGACGCCCCCTGCGTGGCGGTGTGCCCCACCGGCGCCGCCTATATCGGCGCGGACGGCATCGTGGGCGTGGACCACGGCCGCTGCATCGGCTGTTTGTACTGCATGGCGGCGTGCCCCTACCAGGTGCGCGTGCGCAACGAGGAGACGGGCGCGGTGGACAAGTGCCGCTTCTGCACGGTGTCGGCCGAGACGACGGGCACGAAGATGTGCTCGTGCGTGGAGGCTTGCCTGACGGGGGCGCGTATGTTCGGCGATCTGGACGACCCGGACAGCGACATCTCGAAGGAGATCGTCGCGACGAACGCGCAGCCTATCGCAGGCGACCTGACCAAGTCCAAAGTATTTTACGTGAGGTGATGAACGATGACGTTTGAACCTATTTGGGGTGCCATCATCGCATGGTATCTGTTCCTCGCCGGTCTCGGCGGCGGCGCGTTCGTGACCTCGGCTTTTCTGGGGTGGCGGCATCCCGAGGCCGTGTCGATGCGCAAGATCGGGCATCTGGTGGCGCCTATCGTGGTGATCATCGGCCTGTGCTTGCTGATGTTCGATGCGAAGGCGGGCCTCATGAACCCGCTGCGCTTCGCCCTGCTGCTGACAAACTTCGGATCGGTCATGACCTGGGGCGTCGTGTTCCTCGGCGGCTTCACGGTGATATCGCTGGTCGTGGTGGTCCTCGACTTCGTGAAGAAGCGCGTGCCGGTGTGGCTCGACATCGCCGGCGTGGTGTTCGGCGTGGCCGTGGCCATGTACACGGGCGCCCTGCTGGGCGTGTGCAAGACGTTCCCGCTGTGGAACAACGCGCTGCTGCCTATCTTGTTCCTCGTGTCGGCCATGTCTACCGGCGCGGCGTCGGTGCTGCTCATCGGCATCTTCAGGCATGCTGACGAGTTCAACCGCGTGGGCGTGCTCAAGAAGTTCCACTTCTGCCTGCCCGTCATCGAGCTTGTGCTGATCGCTGCGCTCATGTTCATCACGTGCACGAATTCCACGGCCGGCTGGAACTCGGTGATGTCGCTGCTGGTCGGCGGATACGCGCCGCTGTTCTGGATCGGGCTCGTGCTCATCGGCCTCGTGCTGCCCACGGCGCTGGAGACGTGGCTTCTGTTCTTCAGCCCGAAGGAGTTCGAGGAGAGCCGCAAAGCTCACTGGATCAGCGCCGCGTCCGACGCGGGCGTGCTGGTGGGCGGCTTCCTGCTGCGCTACCTGGTGGTGGTCGCGGCTCTGCCGCTGACCATGGTGGTGCCCATGTTGTAACGGGCATCGCCCAGCCTGATGTTC
>OLNL01003232.1_pt1 | contig 11032 bp, 7 predicted proteins | sample 1672181 | NCBI WGS metagenome assembly OLNL01 (sample SAMEA3136656, study PRJEB25190) | human gut metagenome | biome: human gut; feature: human-associated habitat; material: faeces | place: Austria | collected 2013
ACGCTCGGCTCCATCGTCACCATCTTCCTGTCGTTGCTCATCATCGGCATCTTCCTGGTGGGCGGCTCGGTGGTCAACAACGTGGTGAAGTCCGTAGAGCAGGAAGTCAACATCACGGTCTGGATCGCCGATAGCGCATCCAGCTCGGATGTGCAGTCGCTGCAATCCGACATCAAATCCATGTCGTCGGTCGCCAATGTCAGCTACACCGATAAGGATCAGGCGCTGGAGAACTTCAAGTCGTCTTCCAGCTCCGATATCGCCGAGTCCCTTGACGGTCAGAATCCGTTGCCGGCTTCCATCGATGTCGAGCTGTCCGACCCGAAGATGGTCGAGGATGTCGCCGCTCAGATCGAGGCGAACAACACGTTCCAGAAGATCTGCGACAATCCCTCCAACCCCTCCGATTCGCTGCGTTACGGCGAGAAGACGGTCGACCGCCTGTTCCAGCTGACCAGCTATGTGCGCGTCATCGGCGTTGCGCTTGTGGGCCTGCTCATCTTCATCGCGTTGGTGTTCATCAACAACACCATCCGCCTGGCCATTCTGGCGCGCCGCAAGGAAATCGCCATCATGCGTCTGGTGGGCGCCTCCAACGGGTTCATCCGAGGGCCGTTCCTGATGGAGGGCGCGCTGCACGCCATCGTCGGCGCGGCGCTTGCCATCGGCACCCTCGAGGTCCTGCGCAATGTGGCCATGCCTAAGCTGCAGGATGCGCTGACATGGCTGCCCATCGACCTTTCTGCTGGCACGTTCGCTATGTTCTATGTGATGCTCGCGGTGTTCGGCCTGGTCATCGGCTTGATCGGCTCGGCTTTCGCCATGCGTCGTTATCTGAAGGTGTAGCGCTTGAGGAGCATGCATGCCAAGGCATACCGATAAACTTGCCAACATGGCGGCGTCCGCGCGCAAGGCGCGGGCTCGCAACATAAAGCTTGCGAAGCTGTTCAGCTTGATCATCGTCGTAGCCGCCGCATTTGTCGGCGGCTTCGCCGTTCGCGGAGACGTGGAGCTGCTCGACGCCTTGGGTCTCACGCAGCTCACCGGCACCCAGGATGCGAAGGCGAAGGCCGCGCAAACGCAGCAGACCTACAACTCGCTTTCGGCTCGCGTAGGCGAGGTTGAGACCATCGTGAACAAGGACAGCCTTGATTCCTATGATCTTGACACCGCCACCACCAAGATGCTTGATGCGTTCGCCGTTTCCACGCAGGACCCGTATCTGCGCTATTACGATCCCAGCCGTTTCGCTGCTTCATCCTCCACCTCCGACGCTGCCGATAACGGCGGCGGTATCGGCGTGCTGTTCAACGAGTACAACGGCAGCGCCTATGCGGTGGACGTGTTCGAGGGCTCTCCTGCCCAGATGGCCGACGTGCAGGCAAACGACGTCGTGGTTTCCATCGACGGCGATCGCAGCCATGCCTGGAGCGCCTCGGAAGTCACCCAGGCGATCAAGCGCGACCAGGGTTCGCAGGTGGTCATCACCTGGAGGCGCGGTTCTTCCCTTGACGACACCAAGGGCACCGAGTTCACCACCACGCTCACGGTTACCGACCAAACGGTGAAAAACGTCACCACCGAGCTCACCAACAACGTCGGCTATATCCAGCTCAAGCAGATCACGCAGAACTCCGCTCAGCTCGTGCGGCAGGCTATCGTCGATCTGGATTCGAAGGGGGCGCAATCCTTCGTTTTGGACTTGCGCGATAACCCGGGCGGTTACCTGACGCAAGCCGTGGATATCTCCAGCTATTTCATCAAAAGCGGCACCATCGTGCGCATCACCACGAAAAGCACGGATGAGACCACGAAAAACGCAACGGGTGAATTCCTTACCGATAAACCGCTTGTCGTGCTGGTCAACGGGAACACCTCGTCCTCGGCCGAGGTCATCGCCGCTTCGTTGAAGGACAACGAGCGCGCAACCCTTGTGGGCACCACCACGCTCGGCAAGGGCTCCGTGCAGGTTACCCACGAGCTTACGTTCGGCGGTGCGCTGCGCTATACCGCTGCGTACTACAAAAGCCCGCTCGATCACGACATCGACGGTTTGGGCATCAATCCCGACATCTCCATCGGCCGCTCCGATGATGACGACAATCAGAAGTCGTTGGCCATGGAAACCGCGCAATCCATGGTGCGTGAGTAGATGGGTCGCACGCGCAAGCACACGCGGCGCCGTCCGCGACCCAATCCTAGCGGCGTACTGGTGGTCCATGCGGGATCGTTTGGTTTCGTCAGGACGGCGGAGGGGGAGTACTTCATCCCGGAATCGAAGATGGCGGGGGCGTTCGATGGCGACCTCGTGGAAGTCGCGCCGCTTCCCGCGCGCGGGGCTTCCGGCGGCTCCCACTCCGATCGGCCTGCTGCGCGCGTGCTACGCGTCATCGATCGGGCGCACGATACCGTGGTGGGACGCTATGAGGTCGCCGAGCCTTTCGGCGTGGTGGTCCCCGAAGACCGCAACATCCCGTATGACATCTTCACCATGCGCGCCGATTTCCCCGATATCCCGGATGGGGCGCTTGTGCGCGTTCGCATGACGGCGTATCCGTCGCGCCACGAGGCGGCGTGCGGCGTCATCGAGGAAGTGCTCGGCATGGCCGACGAGGCCACGGTGTCAGTGGAGTCCATCATCGCGCGCGCTAAACTTGAGACCGCATTCTCGGAAGGCGCCTTGGCCCAAGCGCAAGCGGCGGTCCTCGATGAAGCAGGTGCCCTTGCTGCCGGCTATCGGGATATCCGCGATCGCATGGTGTTCACCATCGATCCGGCCGATGCGCGGGATTTCGACGATGCCCTTTCCCTGGAGCCTGCGGATGACTTCCTGAAGCACGGCGCCGTATGGCGTTTGGGCATCCATATCGCCGACGTGTCGCATTATGTGGAATGGAACAGCTCGCTTGACCTTGATGCGCGTCGCCGCGTCACGAGCGTCTACCTGGTCGATCGCGTCATCCCTATGCTGCCCGAGCAGCTTTCCAACGGATTGTGCTCGCTCAATCCCGGCGAAACCCGCAGGTGCATGACATGCGATGTGTATCTTGACGAGGACTGGAAGCCTGTCGGCTACGACCTGTATCCGGCGCTCATGCGCTCATGCGCCCGTCTTGCATACGGCCAGGTGCTTCGCGCGCTGCAGGGTGCGCCGCTTGGGGCTTGCGGCACGGTGAGGGGGTTGAAAGGCTGTGCGCCGGAACAGGGCATCGACGATGCCATCATGCAACGCGTTGAAAGCCTGAGCGAGTTCGCGCGGGCGCGAATCGCGCGCAGGCATGTTGCCGGCGGCCTTGATTTCGAGTTTCCTGAAGCCCGTGTGGTCCTTGACGGGGCCGGCAAGCCCTGCGGGGTGGACCTTCGCGTCAAGAACCAGGCTACCAGCTTGGTCGAGGAGGCCATGATCTTAGCCAACGAGGTGGTGGCTGCGCATTTGCACGAGCGTGATTTCCCCGCCCTGTATCGAGTGCACGAAAAGCCCTCGCCGGATAGCCTTGCCGCCTTGCTTCCCGTGCTTTCGGAGTTCAGTTGGTTCGACCGCATCAGCCCTGAGCGGTTCGTTGCCGGTGATCCGCATGTCGTGCAGCAGGTGTTGTCGGAAAGCCGGGGGCGGCTTGAAGCCGATCTTGTGCAGGCGCTCGTGTTGCGCGCTATGAAGCGCGCGTGCTACAAACCGCAGTGCGAAGGGCATTACGGCTTGGCCAGCGCGGCATATGCGCATTTCACCAGCCCCATTCGCCGATACCCGGACCTTGTGGTGCACCGTATGCTGCGCGCTCAGCTCACGCGTCGGCCTCAGCGCTTCGAGCAGGAGGTCGCGGCGCTGCCGTGGATTGCCGAGCATTCCTCGGATATGGAACGCGTCGCGGAAAAGGCCGCACGCAAGTCTCAGGAGCTCAAGCTCGTGGAGTACATGGCCCGTTTCGTCGGACAGAACTTCACGGCGGCGGTGTCAGGGGTTGCCGCGTACGGCATGTACGTGAAGCTTGACAACACCGCAGAGGGTTTGGTTGCCGCCAGGCATCTAGGCGGCGAATACTTCGCCCTCGATGCGGCAGGCTGCATGCTGGTGGGACAGGACAGCGGCCGTGTGTTTCGATTGGGCCAGCGCGTGGATGTGGTCCTTGAGGCTGCGGATGCCCGTGCCGGCCGCCTTGACTTCCGCCTGGCATGAACAAGTTCAAGTCACGGGCCGAAATGCTTCGCAAGTGAAATAAGCTAATTGCAAAGTCCCACGTCAGAGGCGTGGGATGCTATTTTTGCAGCCGAAGAAAACGTGAAAGAAATTCCGTTTGCCTTGAAATACCAACCGCTTGCACTACCATTTCCCGGTACGTTGTCATCGCCTTATCAGGCGTGTTCGAAGTCTGTTTTCGTGAATAGGACCTAGGTATATGAATACCCGTATCACTAAGCTTTTGGGCATTGAGAAGCCCATCATACAGGGTGCCATGGCGCGCATCGCCGATGCCAGCTTGGCTGGCGCCGTCAGCGCCGCCGGCGGCCTGGGCATCATCGCCTGCGGCGGCGCGCCGCTGGAATGGGTGGAGCAGCAGGTTGCGGCTGCCCGCAAGATCACCGACAAACCCATCGGCGCCAACGTCATGCTCATGGACACCAACGCCGCCGAGCTTGCCCAGCTGCTCGTCGATTTGAAAATCGATGTGGTCACCACCGGCGCTGGCAGCCCCGCCAACTATATGGGCATGTGGAAAGAGGCCGGTATCAAGGTCATCCCCGTCGTGGCTACCACCGCGCTCGCCAAACGCATGGAGCGCCTGGGCGCCGATGCCGTTGTTGCCGAGGGCACCGAAAGCGGCGGGCATGTGGGCGAGCTTACCACTATGGCGCTGGTCCCTGCCGTGTGCGATACCGTGTCCATCCCCGTCATCGCCGCCGGCGGCATCGCCGATGGGCGCGGCGTGGCGGCAGCGTTCGCGCTTGGCGCCGAGGGCGTGCAGATGGGCACGCGTTTCCTTACCGTTGAGGAGTGCACCGTCTCGGACGCCTATAAAGAGCGCGTTCTGGCGGCGAAGGACTCCGACACCATCGTCACGGGGCGCGGCAGCGGGCATCCCGTTCGCTGCTTGAAGAACAAGTTCTCCCGCAACGTGCGCAAGCTGGAGGCCGATTTGACCAAAAACGGCGACGAGCTTGAGGCCATGTACGTGGGCAGCCTGCGTCGCGCCGTCGAGGGCGATGTGGACAACGGCTCCATGATGGCCGGCCAGGTTGCCGCTCTTGTGCACGAGCGCAAAACCGCCCGTGAGGTCATCGACGAGCTGATGGCGCAGGCACAGGCAGTCGGCTCCCGCAGCCTTCAGCAAGCAGCCGACGCCAACGCGGTGCGCGGGTAGGGGGTTGGCATGAATCCGGTATTCATGTTCTCGGGCCAAGGCGCCCAAAAGCCCGGCATGGGCGAGAGCCTGTTCGGCGTCCCCGAGGTCAAGGCGGTGCTCGACTGCGCCTCCGATGTGCTCGGCTATGACGTGGCCGACCTTATGGTCAACGCACCTGCCGAGAAGCTCAACGACACCCGGTATGCCCAGCCGGCCACCTGCGCGCTGTCCGTGGGCATCGCCTCTGCCCTGCAGGCCCGCGGCGTGCAGCCGCAGGCTGTGCTTGGATTCTCGTTGGGGCAGGTCAGCGCCCTGGCGGTTTCGGGCATGCTTACCTATGAGGAAACGTTTTCGTTCGTAGCCGAGCGCGCCCGGCTTATGGCGCAGGCCGCTGCCGAGCGGCCGGGCGTGATGAGCGCGCTGCTCAAGGCGGATGAGGAATCGGTCGCACTGCTGTGCAAGGATTGCGCGCAGGGCCAGGTGCTCGTCCCCGCGAACTTCAATTGCCCGGGCCAGATCGTTGTCTCAGGTGAGCTTGCCGCCGTCGAGCGAGCGGAGGCGGCATGGGGGGCGGCAGGCAAGCGATATGCGCGCCTGGCAACCTCCGGCGCGTTCCACAGCCCGCTGATGCAATCCGCCGCCGATGAGCTGGACGTATATCTTGCGAAGGTCGAATTCAAGCAGCCTTCCGTCCCGCTTATCTGCAACGTCGATGCAAAGCCGCTTTCCGCCGAGGATGCGCGGCGTCATCTGGTCGATCATCTGACCCATCCGGTGCGCTTCGAGCAAAGCGTGCAGGCCTTGGCCGATCAGGGCGCTGCCGTGTTCGCCGAGGTCGGCTTCGGCGGGGTGCTGTCGAACCTGGTCAAGCGCATCGACCGCAAGGCCGCCCGCCCCTGCATCCAGGATGCGGCGTCCTTCGATGCCTTCGTCTCCGAATACGCCAAGGATAAGGAATAGCACATGAGCGAATCTCAAGATACCATCCGCCGCGCGGCGCTTGTCACCGGCAGCTCACGCGGGATCGGCCTTGCGGTTGCCGAGCATCTGGCAGCCGCCGGCTTCAACGTGGCCCTGAACTGCTCGAGCGAGGCGGGCCTTCCCGCGCTGAGCGAGCAGGCCGGTCGTATCGCTTCCGAGCATGGCGTGCAGGTCGAGGCCGTCGCCGCAAGCGTGGCCGACGAGGCCGAGGCGAACGCCCTGGTCGAGCAGGCCCATGAAGCCTTCGGCCGCTTGGATGCCGTGGTCAACAACGCCGGCATCACGCGCGACGGGCTTATGGTGCGCATGAAAGACGACGACTTCGACCGCGTCATCGACGTGAACCTGAAGGGCACGTTCCATATCTGCCGCGCCGCGGGCAAGATCATGATGAAGCAGCGCTACGGGCGCATTGTGAACATGTCGTCCATCTCCGGTGTCGGCGGCAACGCCGGCCAGGCGAACTATGCTGCATCGAAGGCGGGCGTCATCGGGCTGACGAAGACCATCGCCCGCGAGCTTGCAGCCCGCGGCGTCACGGCCAACGCCGTTGCCCCCGGGTTCATCTCCACCGACATGACCGACGCGCTCTCCGAGAAGCAGCGCGATGCCATCGGCGAACAGATTCCCATGAAGCGCTTCGGCACGGTGGACGACGTCGCCCATCTGGTGGGCTTTTTGGCAAGCGAGGAATCCGGCTACATTACCGGGCAGGTCATCTGCATCGACGGAGGTTTGGCACTATGAGTCAGGTAATCGATACGTCCGCAACGCGCCGTCCCGATGGCACCCACCGCGTGGTCATCACCGGTATGGGCGCCGTCACGCCCGCCGGCGTCGGCGTTGACGCGCTTTGGGATGCGGTGATGGGCAAACGCTGCTGCATTGGCGCTATTTCCCACTTCGATCACGACGATTTCGACGTGCATGTGGCGGGCGAGGTGCGCGATTTCGACCCGACCGAGCACGGGCTGTCGAAAAAGGAGGCACGCCGCTTCGAGCGTTTCGTCCAGTACGCCATCGTTGCCGCCGACGAGGCCATGGCCCAGTCCGGCATCGACATGGACCAGGAGGATCCCACGCGCGCGGCGGTGATCTTCGGTGCGGGCATCGGCGGCATCGACGAGCTGCAAAGCGGCTTCTACACGCTGCACGATAAGGGCCCCAAGCGCGTCAGCCCGCTGTTCGTGCCCACCATGATCGGCAACATCGCAGCAGGTCATTTGGCTATCCGCTACGGCATGCGCGGCGAGTGCATCGATGTGACCACCGCCTGCGCCACCGGCGCCCACAACATCGGCGCGGCCGTGCGCTCCATCCGCCACGGGTACGCCGATATGGCGCTTGCGGGCGGCTCGGAGGAGTCGGTCAACCCCATCTGCATCGCCGGTTTCGCCAACCTGGGCGCGCTTGCCAAGGTCGACGACCCCGCCCAGGCCTCGCTGCCCTTCGATGAGCGTCGCTGCGGTTTCGTGGCGGGCGAAGGCGCCGGCGCCGTGGTGCTCGAATCCCTTGAGCATGCCCTGGCGCGCGGTGCGAAGCCCCTCGCCGAGATCACGGGCTTCGGCTCCACCGGCGATGCCTACCACATGACCGCCCCCGAGCCTTCGGGCGAGGGCATCCAGCGCGCTATGCTCCAGGCGCTCTCCGAGGGCGGCTTCACGCCTGCCGACCTTGGCCACGTCAACGCCCACGGCACGGCTACGCCGGCCAACGACTCCACCGAGTCGCATGCGCTGCTTGCGCTTTGCGGCGAGGAGGCGGGTCGCAAGGTGCCGGTGGTGTCTGTGAAGGGCTCCACGGGACACACGCTCGGCGCCGCCGGCGCGGTCGAGGCCATCGTCACGGCGCTCTCCGTCGCCAACGAGTGCGTGCCGCCCACCACGGGCTTCGTGCAGCCCGACCCCGATTGTCCCGTCAACGTGCTCACCGAGGCCAAGACGGGCTATCCGCAGAAGGTCGCGTTGTCCAACTCGCTCGGCTTCGGCGGCCACAACGCCGTGCTCGCCATCTCGCCCTTCTAGGGTCGGGCGCGCATAACCCCATACATCCAGCGGGCGCCTCGGCGCCCCATTCGAAGGATTTTGCCATGGAAACCATCCAATACCCTTGCGGTCGCAACGTTATCGAGCGCGTGCTGCCGCATCGCGACCCGTTCGTGTGGGTCAGCCGCGTGCTCGAATGCGATCCTGGGTGCAGCATCGTCGCCGAGCTCGACGTCGACCCTGAGCTGCCCCTGTTCGCCGGCCATTTCCCCGGGCATCCGGTGCTGCCGGGCGTCATCATCATGGAGGCGCTTGCGCAGGCCGCCTCGTTTTGCGCGCTTATCGGCCGCGACGAGCCCGGCGTGCTCGGTTTTTTCGCCGGCATCGACAAGGCGAAGTTCCGTCATCAGGTGCAGCCCGGCGACGTGCTCACGCTCAAGGCCGACATCGTGAAGAACTCATCGCGCATGGTGGTCGCCGAGGTGCAGGCGCTCGTCGGCGACCAAGTGGCAGCCACGGCGACGCATAAATACGTTATGGCCAAGTCCGCTTAGGGGTTTGGTCGAAGGGTTTGACATGAAGCTATTCAAGCAGGATTACATTTCGTTCGACGGCTCGGGCGCGTTCGTCACTGCTTCGGGCAACGCATGCGAAAGCGTTGCCGATGGCGCCGACGTGGCGTATCGCCTCTCGCGCATCGCGGAAGAGGAATATGAACGCATGACCGCCGACCAACCCGCGCCTAATGCGGTGGATGCCGCGGACATGTCGGCTTATACCGGCGTTGCGTCCCAGCATGCGCAGGCGTTGCCCGCCACGCAGTCGGGCGATGCCGTTGCGTCCCCGCTTGCGCCGGTTGCCCTTGTGGTGGCCCGTGGCAAGGCCGCGAAGCGCACCGTCATGGCGGTGCAGGATGCCGGTATGGTGGCCTGCGTCACCTGCACCGACGACAAGCGCACGGACGCCTTCCTCCGTTGCGCCGATGCGAAGGCAAGCCTTGGCGAGAAGCACCTTGATGCGCTGTATTCCAACGCCTATGCCGTGTTGAAGGCGGCTGAGGAAGCGGATGCCCAGGTTATCTTGCTGACCGAGGACGCCCAGGTGCTTGCGGGCGTGGATACGTTCCTTGCCCGCGCGGCATCGGCCGGCCGTCGCGTTTTCACGCAGCTCGGCGATTCCCCGCAGCTTGGCTGGGTGCTGTGCACCACCGATAAGACCGATGAGGTTTGCGGCATATGGCGCACCTGCAAGCATTGCAAGCTCACCTTCGATAGCGCAAGCTTGGCTGCTGGGCATTATGTATGCCCCTCATGCGGAGGGTATCTGCGCATGTCCTCCGCAGAACGCATCAACGACCTGCTCGACACGGGCACGTTCCAGGAATGGGACTGCGTCGTCGACCAGAGCGATCCTCTTCAGTTCCCAGGTTACCTTGGTAAGCTTGAGGTTCAGCGCGCGAAAACCGGCCTCGAGGAGGGTGTACGCACCGGGCAGGGCGCCATTGCCGGCCTGAAGTGCGCTATCGGCATCATGGAGTCCACGTTTTTCATGGGGTCCATGGGCAGCGTTGTGGGGGAGAAGGTCACGCGCCTGTTCGAGCGCGCTACAGCCGAGCATCTGCCGGTGATCATCTTCACCGCATCGGGCGGCGCGCGCATGCAGGAAGGTTTGGTGTCGCTTATGCAGATGGCGAAGACCTCGTGCGCCATCGAGCGCCATGCGGCGGCGCATCTGCCCTACATCTCGGTCATCACCGATCCCACCACCGGGGGCGTCACCGCATCGTTTGCCATGGACGGCGACATCATCCTGGCCGAGCCCAACGCGCTCATCGGCTTCGCCGGGCAGCGCGTCATCCGCGATACCATCCGCCAAGAGCTTCCCGAAGGGTTCCAAACCGCCGAGTTCGCGCTCGAGCACGGCCTGATCGACGCCATCGTGCCCCGACAGGACCTTCGCGCCACCTTAGCGCACATCCTTGCCGTGCACCTTTCCACCGCCGGCCAGGCCACCGGGTGCGCCCACAACGCTGGCGACCACGATGTGCTCGTCAGCTACCGTGCGGTTTGCGACAACCTGGAAAACGGCACGGCAACGTACAACACCGTCACTTATTCCGACCTGCGTCCCGAGCCTATGAGCGTCGAGGAACGCGCCGTGTGGGAGAAGCTGCGCGAGGCCATTCCCTCCTCGCTTATCCCCGAAAGCCTGCGCGGGGGCTCATCTCGACGGGTCGAGCGGGCCATCGCCTCCGGCACGTTCGATGCCGAGGCTGGCACGTCCTTGGAGGTTGGCGCGTGCGCGGCCCCTGCCGGCGGCGACGCCTCGAAGGCGGACCAGGAAAACCGCGCGTGGCAGAGCGTGCAGCTTGCCCGCAACGTGCACAGGCCCACGGCAATCTCCTATATCCGCAGCTTCGTCGACGGCTTCGTCGAGCTGCATGGCGACCGCGGCTTCGCCGATGATGCCGCGATCATCGGCGGCATCGGCTGGATCGGCGGACGCGCGGTCACGGTGATCGGCCAGGAGAAGGGCGAGAACCTCAAGGAACGCATCCGCCGCAACTTCGGATGCCCGCAACCCGAGGGTTATCGCAAGGCGCTTCGCCTCATGCGCCAAGCCGAGAAGTTCCGCCGCCCCATCGTGTGTTTGGTGGACACCCAGGGCGCGTACTGCGGCATGGAGGCCGAGGAGCGCGGGCAGGGCAACGCCATCGCCGACAACCTG
>OLNL01003233.1_pt1 | contig 11030 bp, 9 predicted proteins | sample 1672181 | NCBI WGS metagenome assembly OLNL01 (sample SAMEA3136656, study PRJEB25190) | human gut metagenome | biome: human gut; feature: human-associated habitat; material: faeces | place: Austria | collected 2013
GATTTTATTTATAGTGTGTGATAGCTTTTATTCTATCATCAATCCCGCAGGCCCTTATTGCCATAGTAGCGGGCGGTTTTGCGGTAGTAGTTCAGCTGGCTGCGGATGTACCAGAGCCAGCGCTTCAGGTTCCAATCCTCTTTGCAGAACAGCTGGTGGGCACATTTGCCCTCTTTTTTCAGCTTATCCGCACGGGCCAGCAGATCCGGGTCCTTCAGGTATTTTTTGATCACGCCGTAGGGGGCAATCATCCACAGGCTCTTGGTATCGGCAATGGTCAGGCCAAGTTCCTTGTGCTCCAGCACATCCTCCACCAGCCACTTGGACAGGTTATACCCTGCCGCGGTGACAAAGTAGCTGGAACGGCCCTGACGGGGGTTCATCTCAAACATCTTGTACTCGCCGGTGCGGGCGTCGTACTTGATGTCCATATTGGCAAAGCCTTCCCACTGCATATCTTCCAAAAAGTTTTTCAGCTTTTCCAGCAGGGCAGCATCATTGTATTCGGGGTCAGACAAGATGGCCGCATAGTTGCCGATGCCTTCGGGGGTCTGCTCTTCCAGCAGGGGGCGGCCCAAAGCCATCAGCTTGACTTTGTGGTCCAGGCCGCAGTATGCGTTCAGCACACGCATGCAGTTGTCATCGCCGGGGATATACTCCTGCAGAATCAATTCGTCCTGGTAGCTGCTGCCGTAAATGGCGGCGGTGATGGCGTCAAATTCTTCGCGGTTATTGGCAAGGAACACCTTTTTCTTGTGGGGGAAGGTGCAGTTCCAATACGCCGGGGAATTGCTCGCCTTGATGATAACGGGGAACGCAAACGGCAGTTCTATATTTTTATAGTTCTGCGCATTGCAGGTTGCCGTTTTGGGGTAGCTCAGGCCGTGTGCTTCGCAGGCACGGTAAAAGTTTTCCTTAATATCCAGGTCCAGCACGGTTTGCAGTTCCGGGCAGGCAAAGTGGTAATAGGGTTTCAGGGCATCGCGGTGGCGGCCCATCAACACGGTGTAACCGTCCGCGCAGGAAACCAGCACCAGCGGCTTGTCCGCATGGGCTTTTGCGTAATCGGTCAGCGTTTTTACAAACGTTTCATCGTTTTCCAAATCAGGTTCCAGCACGGCAATTTTTACAAGATTGGTGTTGGAAGTTGCAACCAGCGCACCCTTGCAGATGGCCACGCTGCGCACGCCATACTGCTGGTAAAAGCTGCGTGCCATACCATAAACATTGGCATCGCTGCCAAGAAGTACCGGTAAAAAATCAGACATAATACCAAACCTTTCCCATTTTGGTTATCCTTTATTTTACCGCCATTGCCACCACATGTCAAACGGCAATATCGCCTGCTTTGGGGGTGCGGGCACGGCGTTTTTTGTCTGCGCGGGCGAAAATTCCAGCAGCATTCGCCGCAAAATGCTTTTCTTTACGGCGCGAACCGTGTATAATAGGGCATATCGTACAAACAGTACCGGTTCCCGCCGGGGCAAGAAAGTAATAACCTGCGGTTTGTTTTTAGCTCCGCAGCCAGTTGAGGATTATAACCATGTGTGGAATTGTTGGCTTTGTCGGCGCACGCGCCGACATGCAGGAAATTTTGCAGGGCATGATGGATGCCATCGCCCACCGCGGCCCCGATGGCCAGGGCCAGTTTATTGAAGGCCCGGCAGCCCTTGGCCAGCGCCGCCTTTCTATCATTGACCTGGAGGGCGGCAAACAGCCCATGTTCAATGAGGACCAGAACCTCGCCGTCATCTTTAACGGCGAGATCTACAACTTCCAGGAGTTGACCGCCGAATTGATGCGCGCCGGGCACACCTTCGCCACCCGGTCCGACACCGAAGTTTTGCTGCACGGGTACGAGCAGTGGGGCAAGGAGATGCTGCAAAAGCTGCGCGGCATGTTCACTTTTGCCATCTGGGACCGCAAGAACGAAACGTTGTTCTGCGCGCGCGACCATTTTGGCATCAAGCCGTTCTATTATTACCAAAACGATGCCGGAGAGCTGCTGTTTGGCAGCGAGATCAAAAGCTTTTTGGCCCACCCCGGCTTCAAGAAAGAGCTGAACGAGGAGCAGCTGCCGCTGTATCTTTCCTACCAGTATTCCCCCGGGGAGGATACGTTCTTCAAGGGCGTCAAAAAGCTGATGCCCGCCCACTGGCTGGAATGGAAAGCCGGGCAGCTGACGGTGCAGCGCTACTGGCAGCCCAAGTTTGACCCCGATGATTCCCGCACACTGGAAGAGTGGGAGGATGAGATCAGCGCGGCGATGAAAGAGAGCGTGCAGGCACACAAGATCGCCGATGTTGAGGTTGGCAGCTTCCTTTCTTCCGGCGTGGATTCCAGCTACATGGCCGCGCTGGCCCATGTGGACAAAACATTCACCGTTGGCTTTGCCAACAAGCAGTATGACGAAACCGACTATGCACAGGAGTTTTCCAAGCACATCGGGGTCAAGAACTACGCTTACCGCATTACGCCGGAGGAATACTGGGCCAACCTGGGCAAGATCCAGTACCACATGGATGAGCCTCTGGCGGATGCCGCTTCGGTCGCGCTGTACTTTGTCAACCGCGAAGCATCCAAGCAGGTCAAGGTCTGCCTGTCCGGCGAGGGCGCCGATGAATTTTTCGGCGGGTACAACATTTATAAAGAGCCGTTTACCGTAACCTGGTATGACAAGATTCCCCTGCCCATCCGCCGGGCCATCGGTGCGGTGGCAGACCTGCTGCCGCCGGTGCATGGCATCAACTTTTTGGTGCGCCGCGGCAAGCCGCTGGCGGAGCGTTACATCGGCAACACCAACCTGATGGATGAGCACCGCAAGAAAAAGCTGCTGAAAAACTACCACCCCGGCAAGCTGCCCACCGACCTTTCCCGTCCGTACTTTGAGCTTTCCAAAGGGCAGGACGCTGTGACCCAGATGGAAACCTGCGACCTGAACCTGTGGATGGTGGGCGATATTCTGCTGAAAGCCGACAAGATGAGCATGGCCAACAGTCTGGAGCTGCGCGTGCCGTTCCTGGACCGCAAAGTATTTGAACTGGCAAGTCATATTCCGACCAAGTGCAAGGTGAACGCCACCCAGACCAAGATTGCGATGCGCGGTGCGGCAGAAAAGACCATTCCCGCCAAAACGGCAGACAAAAAGAAGCTCGGCTTCCCTGTTCCGGTACGCGCCTGGCTGCGGGATGAGCAGTATGCGGGCGTTGTGCGCAAGGCATTTAACACCCCCGCCGCGGAGCAGTTTTTCCGCACAAAAGAGCTGAATGCCATGCTGGACCAGCATATTTCCGGCAAGCGGGATAACTGGCGGCAGATCTGGTGCATTTTTATGTTCTTAGTCTGGTACGATGAATACTTTGTAAAACGCTGAGGTGATAACAACATGCTGTTAAAACAACTGCTGAAAAATCTGGACTATACACTTGTTCAGGGCTGCCTGAATACCGAAGTGACTGACATTTACTATGATTCCCGCAAGGTAACGCCGGGCGGTCTGTTTGTCTGCATCGTCGGCACCCAGCGGGACAGCCATGATTACGCCGCGGACGTCGCCGCCAAAGGCGCCGCCGTGCTGGCCATCCAGCACGACCTGCCCGCCGAGGTGCTGGCCGCTTTGCCGGATGTGACCGTGGTCAAGTTCGAGAACACCCGTTACGCCATGGCGCTGCTTTCCACCGCCTATTTTGGCCGTCCCGCGCTGGAAATGACGATGGTTGGCGTGACCGGCACCAAGGGCAAGACCACCACCACCCACATGATCAAAGCTGTGCTGGAAGCCGCAGGTCACAAGGTCGGCATGGTCGGCACCAACGGCGTGTATTACCCCGGCCACCACTATGACCTGAACAACACCACCCCCGAGAGCTATGAGCTGCAAAAGATCCTGCGCCAGCTGGCGGATGCGGGGTGCGATGCCTGCGTGATGGAAGTTTCCAGCCAGGGCATTATGATGGACCGCGTGGCGGGCATCCATTATAAAGTGGGCGTGTTCACCAACCTGTACCCGGACCACATCGGCCCCGGCGAACATTCCAGCTTTGAGGAATACCGCAGCTGGAAAGGCAAGCTGTTCCAGCGCTGCGATGTCGGCGTGGTAAACGCCGATGACCCCAACACCGAAGCATTGCTGGAAGGCCACACCTGCAAGCTGGTTACTTATGGCATCCACGCCCCCAAGGTGGACTACCGCGCCAGCGAGCAGTACCGCCTGCTGCGCAACAAGGAGATGCTGGGCGTTGAGTTCACCCTGACCGAGCCGGACGGCCACACGCTGGACGTACAGGTGGGCATGCCGGGGCTGTTCAGTATTTACAACGCCCTGGCCACCATCGGCGTGGGCAAGGTGCTGGGCCTTGCGGATGCCCCCATCCATGAGGGACTGAAAAGGGCGCTCGTCAAAGGCCGTGTGGAGCTGGTGCCCATCAGCCACAAGTTCACCATCCTGATCGACTATGCCCACAACGAAGCCGCCACCGAAAGCCTGATTGAAACCCTGCGGGAGTACAACCCCAACCGCCTGGTCGTGGTGTTCGGCTGCGGCGGCAACCGCAGCAAGCTGCGCCGTTACGGCATGGGCGAAGTGTGCGCCAAGTTGGCGGATTTCAGCATCCTGACCGAAGACAACAACCGCTTTGAAAAAGTGGAAGATATTATCGCGGACATCAAAACCGGCATGGCCAAGGGCAACCCGGACGCCAAGTATGTGGAAATTCCCGACCGGCTGGATGCCCTGCATTACGCCATTGACCACGCGCAGGAGGGCGACCTGATTGCCGTAATTGGCAAAGGCCACGAAGCCTACCGTGACCGCGAGGGTGTTAAAACGCCGTTTTTGGAGCGCGAGCTGATTGAAGAGTACGCCGCTGAAACTGGGGTAGAATAAGCAATTTTGCAGGGCTATGCTTTGCCTTTTGCTGCTTTGCGGCAAAAGCGGCACGGCCCTGCTTTTCTTTTGCGCAAAATTGTGGTATACTGTCTGTGTATGCTAAAAAGTATACACAAAATTCAAACCGAACCAATGCGGAAAGGAGGCCGGTTTGATGACCACACAACCACCTGACCGGCTTTTCCGCCCGGTCAGCCCAGCAGCACAGGCCAAGGGCGAGCGTGTGTTCTGCGCTGCCGTGGCGCTGCTGCTGGTTTTATCGGAGGTATTCAGCTCCAACATTCAAAACACACTGCCCACATTCAGCCATGTGTGCCGCATTGCCTTAACCGTTACGGCAGCGGTGCTGCTGGTTGCCAAAAGCCTGCTGCTGACCCAGTGGCAGACCAAACAACAGGCGCTGACGGCTGCCGCGTTGGCCGCTTTTGCGGTGTTTACCACCGCATACGGGCACGACCAATGGTTTTTGTTTGCCGTTTTGCTTGGCATTGGTGCCAAGGATGTTGATTTGCGCCGGGTGCTGCAGGTCTACCTTGCCGCAGCGGCTGGCGGGCTGCTGGCGGTGCAGCTGCTGCACGCCGCAACGCCGCTGGTGCCCTACCTGTACTACTGCCGCAACTGGGATTACGGCTATGGCCATTACAACGGGTACGGTGCCCGGCTGGCCGGTGTGTTTTTTGCCTGGGGCTGGCTGCGTTGGCCGCGCCTGCGCTGGTGGGACTGGGGCGGATTGGCTGCCCTGGCAGCCTACACGCTGCTGGTGCCCGGCTGCCGCGGGGCAGGCATTGCCATGGTACTGCTGCTGGTTTTGTTTTTGCTGCAGCGTGCCTTGCCCGCCTTTTTTGAAAGCCGCATCTGGCACGGCATGGCCCTGGCTGCCGCACCGCTGGCGCTGGGGTTCAGCCTGTTGGCCGGGCGGCTGTTTGACCCGGATCATCCCACCGCCACCCCGCTGCTGGACAAACTGAACGGCCTGCTTTCCGGCCGGTTCGAGATCTGGCACCATGTGTTCTGGGGGTATCCCCTCTACCACCCGGAGCAGGACGGGGTGCCCGGCTGGTACCATGATGCCATGCCCAAGGCCGTTACCCTTTTGGGTGGCCTTGCCACTGATGGAGACGAGCACCACGCCATTGATAACTCTTTCCTTGCCATCCCGATGAACAAGGGCGTGTTGGGGGCCGTGGTGATTGGGGTCATCTTTTTGCTGTTGATGTGGCGGCTGTGCCAAAACCGCTGCACGGGCGAAACTTTGTTTTTGACGGTGATCCTGGTTTACTTTTTGATGGAAAACAAATGCTTTTTGTTCTCCGCCGACCCGTTCATTCTGCTGCTGCCCGCAGCGCTGTTTCCCGCAAAGGGCAAGCCTCTGCCGGTCGTCTGCCCGCTGGTAACACGAGGGTGTATCTGAAAAGAATAGAAAAGCTGCCTGAACCTGTTTGCAGTGTGCAAACGATCCAGGCAGTTTTATTTTTATCCAATTTGCTTTTTGTCAAAAGCGGGCTTATCTCACAGCTCGCTGAGGATATTGCCGTCAATGGAGATGGTGATGACCTGCCACGGGATGAACTTGCCGCTGTTCTGCAAGGCCACCTTGGCGGCGCGTTCCAGCCCGCCGCAGCAGGGCACTTCCATCCGCACCACCGTCACGCTCTGGATGTTATTTTCGCGGATAATCTGGGTCAGCTTTTCGCTGTAATCCACATCGTCCAGCTTGGGGCAGCCCACCAGCGTGATATGGCCGCGGATGAACTTTTGATGGAAGTTGGCGTAAGCATAGGCCGTGCAGTCCGCTGCAATCAGCAGTTTGGCCCCATCAAAGTAGGGGGCGTTGACCGGAACCAGTTTGATCTGCACCGGCCATTGGGAAAGCTGAGAACGCAGTGCTGGCATGTCCTCCCCTGCCGGTTCCGGCTTATGCTGCATCTGGCGCATCTGGCTGCCGGGGCAGCCGTGGTGCATCTGCGGCACAGGCTGGTGGAACACGCTGCGGGCCGCGCTGCCGAGGCAGCCGCCCAGCGGCTTTTGGGCGGCTGCGGCTTTCTGGCGCTTGTTTTCCTCCACAGCCTTTTCATCATAAGCGGCGGCTTCGCGCTCCACAAAGGTGATAGCGCCAGTGGGGCAATGGGGCAGGCAGTCGCCGAAGCCATCGCAGTAGTCATCCCGCATCAGTTTGGCCTTGCCGTTGACCATGGCGATAGCACCTTCGTGGCAGGCATTGGCGCAGGCACCGCAGCCGTTGCATTTATCGGTATCGATCTGGATAATTTTGCGAATCATAGAGGGTGTTCCTTTCTCCGCGCCGTTCAATGCCGTGCATTGCTGTGCGGCGCGCTGCTCTTTTCTTTTTGCTGTGCTTGTATTATAATGCCATCAGGCCAATAAATCTGTGGTTATAACCACAAAAAGCGAGGAATCCCATGGAAAAAACAGCCAGCACCCCCATCCAGCTTTTCCGTGGCATGACGGCGGACGAACTTGCCGCCCTGCGCGCCGCCCACTGCATCCGTGTGCAGCGTTATGACAAAAACGCTCTGATCTACCATGCGGGCCGTGTGGTACATGAGATCGGCATTGTGCAAAGCGGCAGCGTAAACGTAGAATCCAACGACCTGTGGGGCAACAAAAGCATTTTGAGCCATGTGGAAGCCGGGCAGGCGTTTGCCGAAACTTATGCCCTGTGCGGCGAGCCGCTGATGGTGGATGTGGCCGCCGCGGAGCCGTGCGAAATTTTATGGCTGGATCTTGTACCCATGCTGCAGCAGCAAAACACTGCCGCCAGCTGGTACCCCAAGTTTTTGCACAACCTGTTACTGCTTTCTATGCAGAAAAACCTGGCGCTCTCCCAACGCATCCGGTGCACCACACCAAAAAGTGCGCGTGGGCGGCTGCTGACCTATCTTTCCGCGCAGGCAGTGCGGGCGGGCAGCACGCATTTTTCCATCCCGTTTGACCGCCAGCAGCTGGCGGACTACCTGAACCTGGACCGCAGCGCACTTTCCAAGGAGCTGGGCAAAATGCGGGACAATGGGCTGATCCGCTGCCGCAAAAACGAATTTGAGCTGTGCGGAACGGAATAACGCCCCCTTATCCCCTATCCTTAAGGCAACACCGCACAATTCCCGCCTTGCGGCCTGCTTCGTCCAGCTTGTTGGCTTTCAACAGGCGGATCACTTCGGGGATATTGGTCTGGATGGGGCACCCCTGCTGGCAGCGCGGCTTTTTGCAGCCCAGACACTGGTTGGCTTCGTCCATGACATGTAGTGCCATTGTTTTTCCTCATTTTGCAACAAAGTTTCAACTCCGCGCACTTTTTATCCATACTTATATTATAATAGCACTACATGCGCCGTGTACGCATGCCCCATGGGCTGTATTTTGTACCGGCAAAGTAACGAAAAATCAACCGCTTTGCTGTGCATATCAGCAGCAATTTGCAGTTTTTTGTCCTGCCCCGCCAACCCCGCAAGGCTGGTGCCCGCCGGAATTTTTGCGTGCTTTAACATCGGCAGCGCGCTGCGCTTTGCCCCCAGCACCAACAGGTACGGCGGCAGCGCGGGCAGGCCCGCGGCGGGCACATCCAGCACAGCATCCAGTACCAGTCGCCGCAGGCGGGCCGTGGGGTAGCGCTTGGTTTTCAGGCGGTCATACAGATCATTTACCGTTTCTGCTTCGCGGGCTGCGGCATACAGGCGGTTTTCCAGCCCTTCGCCCGCGCCGCGTAAGGTACTCAGCTGCTCCGGCGTTTTGGTGCGCAGCAAAGTCAGCACTGCGGTGCTGAACTTTTCCGGGTCCGCCAGCTGACCTTGTTCCGCGGCCTGGCGGTACAGCTCCATGGCTGCCTGCGGCACAAAGGGGCTGGCAGCCTTGATTCCTTGCGTATGCACCAACTGCCGGATATGGGAAGCCGAAGCCAGTGCCTGCCCCTGCACCTGGCCGGTCTGGGCGGTGCCATGGGCTGCGCCCAGACGCGGCAGGGGCAGCAACTGCATGGCTGCCCCCTGCCGCAGAATGGCCTTGCAGTATTCGATCCCCAAAATGTTGTTGGGCGTTTGCAGCAAATCCGCAGCACCGGGGCACAATATTTCGGCGGCTGCGGCACGGGCGGCGGCAAAGGGCAGGCCGCTTTCCAGCTGGCTGCGCAGCGCCGCCGGGAACGCCGCACTGCACAGCGCGGCAGCCGCTGCCTGCAAGGGGGCGGGCTCCGGGGTTTCGGCTCCGAACGCAAGGGTATCGCACCCCAGCGCGGCCAGCAGATGTACCCCGGCAGCGGCAAACTGTTCTGCGCTGGCGTTGGCATAGGGCGCAGGCAGCGCCACCACCAGGTCCGCCCCGGCAGCCAGCGCTGCGCGCACCCGCACAGCTTCCGGCAGGATGGGTACCCCACCGCGCTGCACAACGCCGGTGCTCATGCACACCGCGATGGTACTGGCTCCCCGCTGCCGCAGCATGCGCAGCTGCAATGCGTGGCCGCTGTGGAACGGGTCATACTCTGCAATGATGCCGACAAAATTCATATCGTCTACCCCTGATTCTCTGCAAATTCTGTTCGCTTATGCCGAAAAGAGCCTTGCAATGTTTTCTGCTTCATTATATAATAAATTTGTCTGATACAAAAGGGCCAATACAAAAACCGGGTCCCGCCCGGCATGGTTCTTAAATTTTGAAGGAGGACAAATCCAATGAAGATCCTTGTTATCAACTGTGGTTCTTCCAGCCTGAAATATCAGCTCATTGATATGCAAGGCGAGAAGGTGCTGTGCAAGGGCCTGTGCGAGCGCATTGGCATGGAAAGCAGCATGATCACCCACGAGGCCAACGGCCACAAGGCCACCACCCCGGCGATCTTCCCCACCCACACCGAGGCTTTTGCTGAGGTCGTGAAGAAGATGACCACCGGCGAGGGCAAGTGCATCGACGATATCAGCGAGATCAACGCCATCGGCCACCGCGTTGTCCACGGCGGCGAGAAGTTCAAGGCCAGCTGCCTGATCACCGATGAAGTCATCAATACCCTCCGGGAGCTGAGCCCTCTGGCCCCCCTGCACAACCCCGCAGGCATCCTGGGCATTGAGGCTGCACGCAAGGTGTTCGGCAACATCCCCATGGTCGCTGTGTTCGATACCGCGTTCCACAGCACCATGCCCCCGAAGGCTTATATGTACGCCATCCCCTACGAGTACTATGAGAAGTACGGTGTCCGCCGTTACGGCTTCCACGGCACCAGCCACAAGTATGTTGCATACAAGGCTGCCGAGTACCTGGAGGAGCCCATTGAGCGCCTGAAGCTGATCACCTGCCACCTGGGCAACGGTTCTTCCATTGCTGCTGTGGACCAGGGCAAGGTCGTGGATACCTCCATGGGTATGACCCCGCTGGCCGGCCTGATGATGGGCACCCGCTGCGGCGACCTGGACCCCTCTGTGGTCAACTACCTGAAGTACACCCTGAACATCACCGGCCACGAGCTGGACGAGATCCTGAACAAGAAGTCCGGCCTGCTGGGCATCTCCGGTGTCTCCAGCGACAAGCGCGATGTGGAGGAGGCAGCTGCTGCAGGCAACAAGCGCGCACAGCTGGCTTCTGACATGCTGAACTACCAGATCAAGAAGACTATCGGCAGCTACATTGCCGCCATGGGCGGCGTGGATGCCATTGTCTTTACCGGCGGCATCGGCGAGCATGACGCTGCTGCCCGTGCAAAGATCTGCCACCACATGGATTGGCTGGGGATCCGCATCGATACCGACAAGAACAAGCACATCCAGGGCGATGTCTGTGAGATCACTGCCTGGGGCGCAAAGGTCCGCACGCTGGTCATTGCTACCGATGAGGAGCTGATGATCGCCCGCGACACCAAGGAAGTTGTCGAGAAGTAAGCCGTTTGTATTTTACGCGGTTTTTACAATGCAATAAAAAAAGGGAACGCGCTTCTGAATGGGGGCGCGTTCCCTTTTGCTGTTTTCCGGGGCGCAAACCCTGTCTAATTGGGCCGAATGCACAAAAATGAAGACGAAGGTTTGTTTTTTGGTTGACAAATCAAAAAAAGAACGGTACAATAGAGAAGTCCTCAACCAGAGGATGTTCTATCATTCAAGCCCCTGGTAGCTTACGATCAGCGCGATGGTCCCTAAAAACCAAA
>OLNL01003235.1_pt1 | contig 11022 bp, 10 predicted proteins | sample 1672181 | NCBI WGS metagenome assembly OLNL01 (sample SAMEA3136656, study PRJEB25190) | human gut metagenome | biome: human gut; feature: human-associated habitat; material: faeces | place: Austria | collected 2013
AGACAAGGTGGATGCACTGAAAGCATATCTGTAAGAGTATCTTGTTGTTTTATAAAAAGTTTAGAAATGTTTATGGGTGCTTTGGTGAGAAGCACCCATTTTTGTGCTATGATAAGAATAACTTTTAGATAAAGAGGTTATTGATTATGAAGCTGAAGACGAGACTGGTGGTAGCATTTCTTACAGTCGTGATCTTGCCGGTTATTCTATCGGGAAGTGTTATATTTGCGGTGGGAAAGTACCAGATGAATTGTATAGAAAAGACATATGGTATCAGTGGGACTTCGGTAGAGAGCCTGTCTAACTCAATCAAGACACTTGGACAGTTGACGATGGAGCCGTACAGAGAATTGTGTAATGAGATCGACCGGACACCACAGAAGATGGAAGATGCGACATTTCTGGAGAAGATTAATCAGGAACTGGAAGAGAAGAAGTCTTATCTGTTGGTGCGCAGGAATGACATGATGGCATATGTGGGGACAGATTATGATGAAGCAGAAGCAGTGATCAGCCAGTTGCCGGAATATGATGAGAACAGAACTCCATCGGAGAACAGTATTTATCTTGGAGGTGAAGCGCAGGCGCTTGTAAAGCAGATTGATTTTCAGTATGAAGATGGTGAAGAGGGCAGTGCATTTCTTGTTACGGATGTGGGAACTGTGATGCCGGAAGTACGTGCGATGGCGAGAGAAATAGTAATCATTGTGGTATTGATCCTGCTTTTTACAATCGCGGCACTGATCGTGTGGATATACAGAGCAGTCATGGGACCGGTGGCGAAGATCCAGAAGGCTGCGGAGAATATTAAGAATGGCAATCTGGATTTTGAGATGCCAAAAGCTGATAATGATGAATTTGGTCAGGTATATCAGAACTTTGAAGATATGCGAATACGTCTGAAGGAGAGCGCGGAGGAGAAGATCCAGTTTGATAAAGAGAATAAGGAACTGATCAGCAATATCTCTCACGATCTGAAGACACCTGTGACCACGATTAAGGGCTATGCAGAAGGTATTATGGATGGCGTGGCAGATACACCGGAAAAGATTGACAAGTATGTACGGACGATCTACAACAAGGCTAATGAGATGAACACGCTGATCAATGAGCTGACGTTGTATTCTAAGATCGATACGAATCGTATTCCGTATAATTTTAATACTATCCCGGTTAATGCATATTTTGACGACTGCGCGGAAGAACTTTCCATGGAACTTGAGTCTAAAAATGTAGAATTTGGATATTTTAATTACGTAGAAGGTGATGTGAAGATCATCGCAGATGCAGAGCAGATTAAGAGAGTGATCCACAATATTATTAATAATTCACTCAAATATATGGACAAAGCGAAAGGCATGATCAATCTGCGTGTGAAGGATGTAGGAGATTTTGTACAGGTGGAATTGGAAGATAATGGTAAAGGTATCGCAGCGAAGGATCTGACGAAGATATTCGAACGATTCTACCGGACAGATGCATCTCGTAATTCTTCGAAGGGAGGAAGCGGCATTGGCTTGTCTATTGTAAAGAAAATCGTTGAGGAGCATGGTGGCAAGATCTGGGCGACCAGCCGGGAAGGCACTGGTACGACCATGTATTTTGTATTAAGAAAATATCAGGAGGTACCGATTCATGAGTAAGATATTAATAGTAGAGGATGAAGTAGCAATTGCAGATTTGGAAAAGGATTATCTGGAACTGTCCGGGTTTGATGTAGAAGTGGCGAATGACGGACTGATCGGTTACCAGAAAGCAATGGAGGAGGACTATAATCTGGTAATCCTGGATCTGATGCTTCCGGGAATGGATGGATTTGAAATCTGCCGCAAGCTTCGTGAAGAGAAGAATACACCAATCATCATGGTATCTGCGAAGAAAGATGATATTGATAAGATCCGGGGTCTGGGTCTGGGAGCTGATGATTATATGACCAAGCCGTTCAGTCCCAGTGAATTGGTGGCAAGAGTCAAGGCACATCTGTCACGATATGAGAGACTGATCGGAAGCGCATCGGAGGTGAACAAGGTCATTGAGATCCGCGGTCTGAAGATCGATACAACGGCCAGAAGAGTGTGGGTTAATGGTCAGGAGAAAGCATTTACCACAAAAGAATTTGATCTGCTCACATTTCTTGCAAGTCATCCGAATCATGTGTATACTAAGGATGAACTGTTCAGCGAGATCTGGGATATGGAATCCATCGGAGATATAGCAACGGTGACGGTTCATATTAAGAAAATCCGTGAGAAGATCGAGATGGATACATCCAACCCGCAGTATATTGAGACAATCTGGGGTGTAGGATACAGATTCAAGATGTAGTAATAGTTCTGATAACAGTTATTCGGGCGGGTTCCAACAGGAATCCGCTTATTTATTTGAAGATTTAGGAGAATACTATGATTACCAGTACATCCAATGCAAAGGTAAAAAGACTTGTGAATTTGAGAAAGAAAAGGAAAGCCAGAGATACAGAAAAGGTATTTCTTACAGAAGGACTTCGGATGTTCGAGGAAGTGCCGGAGGACAGACTTCTGGAAATCTATGTGACCGAACATTTCTATAAAAAGGAAAAAGCACTGGTGGATGCAAAGCATAAGAAGAGTGGATGCCAGATGGAGGTGCTGACAGATACCGTGATGAATTTTGTGTCGGATACCAAGACACCTCAGGGCGTGTTGTGTGTGGTGACACAGGAGAATCAGGGAGAAGCGTGGCTTGAAAAGGAACTTAAAGCACCGGAACAGGTACCGCTTATCATGCTGTTAGATAATCTTCAGGATCCAGGGAATATGGGGACGATATTACGGACTGCGGAAGCGGCAGCTGTAACAGGGATTATCATGAGCTCCGACTGTGTGGATGTGTATAATCCGAAGGTTATTCGTTCAACGATGGGATCTATATTTCGCGTGCCGTTTTTGTATGTGGAGAATGTAACGGATGTGATTCGGCAGATGAAAGAGCATGGTATCCGTACTTATGCAACACACCTGGAAGGAGAGCTTGCCTACGATGAGCCGGATTATCGCACACCATCAGCATTTTTTGTGGGCAACGAGGGTAACGGTCTCAGAGATCAGGTGGCTGAACTTGCGGATACATATATTAAGATTCCAATGGCAGGTCAGGTGGAATCCCTGAATGCGGCGATCGCAGCTACGGTAGTGATGTTTGAAGCGGGGCGCCAACGTCGGCATTGACTTTTGAAGTTGGAATAATTATAATGATACCAACCGTTATGGAACCATAATCGAAGGAGGGATTCTTATGGAGACAATGGGATGGTTGATTATATTTATTGTACTCATTGTGATCGAACTTCTGACCATGGGACTTACAACGATCTGGTTTGCCGGAGGTGCGCTGGCGGCGCTTCTGATGTCAGTGTTAGGCTTTGGGATGCCGGTACAGGTTGTGGTATTTATCATCGTATCGGTTCTGCTGCTGGTACTGACGAGACCGATTGCGGTGAAGTATTTTAACCAGAACAGACAGAAAACGAATGTGGAAAGTCTGATCGGGCAGCAGGCATTGGTGCTGGAAGATGTGGATACGCTGCATGCATCAGGACAGGTAAAAGTGAACGGGCAGATCTGGTCGGCGAAGACAGAAGAGATGTCTGGTTTCATTGCAAAAGATACGGTTGTGATGATCCAGGGAATCCAGGGAGTTAAGTTGATTGTAAAGGCAAAGGAGGATTAGTTATGGTGGCAGGTATTTTCAGTATGTTAGGAATTTTGATTCTTTTGATTGTGATTGGAGTTGTAGTATCCTGTGTGCGTATTGTACGGCAGGCACAGGCATTAGTAATAGAGAGACTCGGTGCTTATCAGGCAACATGGGGAACAGGACTTCATGTGAAGCTTCCGATCGTTGACCGTGTGGCAAGACGTGTGGATCTGAAGGAGCAGGTAGTAGACTTTGCACCACAGCCGGTAATTACCAAAGATAATGTAACGATGCGTATTGATACGGTTGTGTTTTATCAGATCACTGATCCGAAGATGTTCTGCTATGGTGTGGCGAATCCGATCATGGCGATTGAGAATCTGACAGCTACAACACTTCGTAATATTATTGGAGATCTGGAACTTGACCAGACACTTACCTCAAGAGAGACGATCAATACTAAGATGCGAGCTTCTTTGGATGTGGCAACAGATCCGTGGGGCATTAAGGTGAACAGAGTAGAACTTAAGAATATTATTCCGCCGGCAGCAATCCAGGATGCGATGGAGAAGCAGATGAAAGCAGAGCGTGAGAGACGTGAGGCTATCCTTCGTGCAGAAGGCGAGAAGAAGTCTACGATCCTGGTGGCAGAAGGACATAAGGAATCTGCAATCCTGGATGCAGAGGCTGAGAAGCAGGCAGCAATTTTGCGCGCGGAAGCGGAGAAGGAAAAGATGATCAAAGAAGCAGAAGGTCAGGCAGAGGCAATTTTGAAAGTACAGCAGGCCAATGCAGACGGTATCCGTTTTCTGAAGGAAGCAGGAGCAGATGAGGCAGTGCTTACAATGAAGAGCCTGGAAGCATTTGCCAAGGCGGCAGATGGTAAGGCTACTAAGATCATTATTCCATCTGAAATTCAGGGGATCGCCGGGCTGGTGAAATCCGTGACTGAGATTGGAAAAGATACGACAGAAGAATAAAACATAAAGAAAAGAGGAAAAAGACATGGATTTAAAGGGACGCAGTTTTTTGAAATTACTTGATTTTACACCGGAGGAGATTATGTATCTCGTAGATCTGGCGCAGGATCTGAAAGAGAAGAGAAAGAAAGGCATCAGAGGCAATAGCCTAAAGGATAAGAACATTGCACTCATTTTCGAAAAGCCGTCCACCAGAACCAGATGTTCATTTACTATTGGAGCACAGGAAGAGGGTGCTCTGGCAACTTACCTTGCAGGAAGTGAACTGCAGCTTGGTGAAAAAGAGAGTATCGAAGATACAGCCCGTGTACTGGGAAGAATGTTTGATGGTATCGAATACCGTGGCTTTGACCATTCTTATGTAGAAGAACTGGCTGAACACAGTGGTGTACCTGTCTGGAACGGACTGACAGATCAGTGGCACCCGACACAGCCGTTAGCAACAATGCTGACACTGAAAGAGCACTTCGGATACCTGAAGGGGTTGAAGGTAGTGTATCTTGGAGATGGACGTAACAACGTAGCGAACAGTCTGATGGTTGCCTGTGCAAAGATTGGTATTGATGTTGCAATTTCAGCTCCGAAGCAGTTGTGGCCGGAAACATGGTTAGTAGAGACCTGTGAGAAGCTGGCGAAAGAAGCAGGATCTACCGTAACAGTATCTGATAAGCTGGATGTAGTAGAAGGCGCTGATATGCTGTATACAGACGTGTGGTATTCTATGGGTGAGGAAAGAAAAGAGCAGGAGCGTATCCGTCTTGCAGTGCCTTACCAGATCAACAGTGCGCTGATGGCAAGAACAGGTAAAGATACTACAATTTTCTCGCACTGTCTGCCGGCTAACAAAGGAAAAGAAGTAACTGAGGAAGTATTTGAAAGTGAAGCATCCAAGGTGTTTGATGAGGCAGAGAACCGCCTGCATACGATCAAAGCAATTATGGTGGCTACACTGGGTGAATAAATGAAAAAAGAAATATTATCCATGCTCCGCAGTGCGGAGGGATATGTATCAGGACAGCAGCTCTGTAACCAGTTAAAGGTTTCCAGAACTGCTGTCTGGAAAGTAATAGAACAGTTGAAAGCGGAAGGGTATGATATAGAAGCGGTGCATGGCAAAGGCTATCATCTGGTCAGTGTTCCGGATGTGATATCGCAGGCAGAGATTGAGAGTCGTCTGCAGACGAAATGGGCCGGATGCAGCGTTTTTTATTGTCCAGTCATAGATTCTACTAATGTGAAGGCAAAGCGACTTGCTGATGAGGGAGCACCTCACGGTACTCTGGTAGTAGCAGGTCATCAATCTGCCGGGAAAGGAAGACGCGGCAGGGTCTGGGAGTCGCCGGAAGGTACCGGGATTTATATGACGTTAATTCTGAGACCGGGTATCAAGCCGGAACAGGCGCCGATGCTTACGGTATTGATGGCGCAGAGCGTGGCAGATGCCATGAAGACGGTGACCGGAATTACGCCGGGAATCAAGTGGCCGAATGACATTGTGATGGATGGCAGGAAGGTCTGTGGAATCCTGACTGAGATGAGTACGGAAATGACATGGATCCACTATGTGGTGATTGGTGTGGGTATTAATGTGCATCAGCAGACATTTCCAGAGGAATTGGAAGATAAGGCCTCATCGCTGGATCTGGCTGGTGCACAGTCTGTAAAGCGGGCTGAACTTGTGGCAGAAGTGATGAAGCGTTTTGAGATATATTATGAGCAATTTGAAAAAGAAGGGGATCTGTCGGTGATCTGGGAGCGGTATAACGAAATGCTTGTCAACAGAGACCGGGAGGTGCGTGTGCTGGAGCCGGGGCATGAATATACTGGACATGCCATCGGTATTGATAAAAATGGCGAGCTTTTGGTGCGCCGGGAAAATGGGCAGGTCGAGACGATCTATGCCGGAGAGGTATCGGTAAGAGGAATATATGGGTATGTATGATGATAAAGTTGTGCTCTGTGGAGCCAACTCTTATAATGAGAAGTATTATCTGAATCCGGATTTTGAAGGACTTCCGGATCATGTAAAAGAAGAGTTAAAGATTATGTGTGTGTTGTATGTGCACGATGTCGGAGGCGTATTAACACTCGTGTTTGAAGAGAATGGCGAACTGTGCTTTGAGGTTACATCCGAAGATTTTGATCCGACATTTGATGATATTGGCAGCCGCTTGCTGATTAAAAAGCTGCAGACAGAGAAATCGGATCTGCTGGAAGCACTTCAGATGTATTTTCGTGTATTCTTTTTGAATGAAGACATGGATCTGGATGGTAAGGAATAGGAGGACGCTATGTTACTTGCAATAGATATAGGGAATACGAATATTACGCTGGGAGTATTCGATGACAGAGAGCTTTTGGGAAAGTTCCGCATGACAACGATGATGTCAAGAACTTCCGATGAATATGGTATTACGCTAAGAGAGCTTTTAAGGAATCAGAATATGAATCTGGATGAGATTGATGCAGTTATCGTTGCGTCTGTTGTACCGGATATTATGCATTCATTCAGTAGTGCTATTATTAAATATTTTGGACATAAGCCGGTGATCGTGTCAGCCGGGATCAAGACTGGTATCCGAGTAGCGACAGAGAATCCAAGACAGACGGGACCGGATCGAATTGTGGATGCGGTTGCAGCCTATAAATTATATGGTGGACCGATTATTGTAGTAGACTTTGGAACAGCAACAACTTTTGACCTGGTAGAACCGGATGGTACTTTTGGTATAGGTGTAACGGCACCTGGTATCCGGACATCAGCAAGAGCACTTTGGGGTGGGGCAGCGATGCTTCCGGAGATTGAGATCCGCAAGCCGGATACGATCCTTGCGAGAGAGACTATTTCCAGTATGCAGGCGGGGCTTGTATATGGATATATTGGTCAGACAGAGTATCTGATCCGCCGGTTGAAAGAAGAATCCGGGTTTATTGATGCGAAGGTAGTAGCGACAGGTGGACTGGGCAATATCATTTATAAAGAGACAGACTCTATTGATTATTATGATCAGAATCTGACATTAAAGGGTCTGGAACTGATCTATGAGAAGAATAAAAAGACAGCCAGAGAGAGCGTGTAGGCGAAAGTGTCTGCGCGGAGTATAAGGAGTGGACATGCAGATAGGAAATGTGACAATCAAGCATCCATACATTCTGGCGCCGATGGCAGGTGTAACAGACCTGCCATTTCGTCTGCTATGCAAAGAGCAGGGCGCGGGACTGTTGTGTATGGAAATGATCAGTGCCAAGGCATTACAGTATAAGAATAAAAATACAAAAGCACTGCTCTCGATTCATCCTGATGAATATCCGGTATCACTACAGCTTTTTGGCTCAGATCCGAAGATTATATCGGAACAGGCAAAGAAGATTGAAGAGCTGCCGTTTCAGATATTGGATATTAACATGGGCTGTCCGGTTCCAAAAGTGGTAAAAAATGGCGAGGGATCAGCACTCATGAAAAACCCGAAGCTTGTATATAATATTGTAGCCGAAACAGTGAAAGCAATTCGAAAACCTGTGACGGTAAAGATACGTAAAGGCTTTGATGAACAGTCACTAAATGCAGTAGAGATTGCAAAGGTCATAGAAGCGGCAGGGGCATCAGCAATTGCGGTACACGGAAGAACCAGAGAACAGTATTATTCCGGCAAGGCAGACTGGGAGATTATCCGACAGGTGAAAGAGGCGGTGAAGATTCCGGTTATCGGTAATGGAGATGTGACTTCGGCGGGGCTTGCAGCAGATATGCGGAAGCAGACGGGCTGTGATGGAGTGATGATCGGAAGAGGAGCGCAGGGGAATCCATGGATTTTTCATGAACTGCTGGTGTATGAAGAGACCGGACAGATTCCAGAGCGTCCAAACATTCAGCAGATATGTGATACGATACTTCGACATGCGAGACTGCAGATTGAGTTCAAGGGAGAGTATCTGGGAATCCGGGAAATGCGTAAGCACACAGCGTGGTATACCAAAGGAATGACCGGATCCGCCAGACTCAGAGACATGGTGAATCAGGTAGAGACATATGAAGAATTAGAAGCACTTTTGACAAAAATGATAACCGGAAACAATTGACAGAAATGATTCAATTATGTATAATTATGAAATTGCGAAAGTATAGTAAGGAGCGATGAGAAACATGGAAGAAAAGAAGAAAATTCTTACGTATGCAGGTTTAAAAGCACTGGAGGATGAGCTTGAGAATCTGAAAGTTGTTAAGCGTAAGGAAGTTGCTGCAAAGATAAAAGAAGCAAGAGAACAGGGCGATCTGTCAGAGAATGCAGAGTACGATGCTGCTAAGGATGAACAGCGCGATATCGAGGCAAGAATCGATGAGCTGGAGCAGATTCTGAAGAACGCAGAAGTTGTAGTAGAGGATGAAGTAGACTCTGATAAGATTAACATCGGATGTACAGTAGCTGTATATGATGAAGAGTTTGATGAAGAGATCGAATTCAAAATCGTAGGATCTACAGAGGCTAACAGCCTTCAGGGCAAGATTTCCAACGAATCTCCGGTTGGAAAGGCGCTTCTCGGACGTGAAGTCGGCGATGAAGTAGTCGTAGAGACACAGGCAGGAGATATTACCTATAAAGTATTGAAGATTGAGAGATCTATTTAAGAGATAAGGAGTAAGGAAAGTGGCTGGACAGAAGAATGGACAGGAACAGGATATTAATCAGTTAAGAAAGGTTCGCCGTGAGAAGCTGGCTAACCTTCAGGAAGCGGGCAAGGACCCATTTCAGATTACAAAATATGATCAGACACACCACTCTCTGGAAGTAAAAGAGCTGTACAATGCTCACGAAGCAGAGCTTCTTGCAGGAAGAGCTGCTGTGAATACAGAGGGTATGGATGAGCAGGAAGCAAAGCAGGCAGTCAATGACGATTACAATGAGCGCAGAGAGATCATGGATGCAAGTCCGATCCATGTGAGCATCGCGGGACGTATGATGTTTAAGCGTGTGATGGGTAAAGCTTCATTCTGCAATATTCAGGATCTGGATGGAAGCATCCAGGTATATGTTGCAAGAGATGTGATCGGTACAGATGCATATGCAGATTTTAAGAAGTCTGACATCGGTGATATTTATGGTGTGAAAGGTTATGCCTTTCGTACAAAGACAGGTGAGGTTTCTATCCATGCTGAAGAGATGACACTGCTCTCTAAGAGTCTTCAGATCCTTCCGGAGAAGTTCCATGGCATGACCAACACAGACCTGAGATACCGTCAGAGATATGTTGACCTTATTATGAATCCGGAATCAAAGGATGTATTTATCAAACGTTCTAAGATCATCAGCGCAATCAGAAGATTCCTTGGTGATCAGGGATTCCTGGAGGTAGAAACTCCGATCCTGACAAGTAATGCCGGCGGAGCATCTGCAAGACCGTTTGAAACACACTTTAATGCACTGAACGAAGACCTGAAGCTTCGTATTTCTCTGGAGCTTTATCTGAAGAGACTTATCGTAGGCGGTATGGAAAAGGTATACGAGATTGGTCGTGTATTCCGTAATGAAGGTCTTGATACAAGACATAATCCAGAGTTCACGCTGATGGAGCTCTATCAGGCATACACAGATTACAATGGAATGATGGATCTGACAGAGAATATGTACCGCTATGTGGCACAGGAAGTTCTCGGAACTACTAAGATCGTCTACAAAGGCATTGAAATGGATCTTGGTAAGCCATTTGAGAGAATTACTATGGTCGATGCTGTTAAGAAATACGCCGGTATTGACTGGAACGATGTGGAGACAACTGAGGATGCCAAGAAACTGGCAGATGAGCACCACATCGAATACGAAGACAGACATAAGAAGGGTGATATCCTTTCTCTGTTCTTTGAAGAATATGCAGAAGAACATTTGCTTCAGCCTACATTTGTAATGGATCATCCAATCGAAATCTCACCGCTTACCAAGAAGATTCCTGGTAATCCGGAATACGTAGAGCGTTTCGAGATGTTTATGAACGGATGGGAAATGTGTAACGCATACTCAGAGCTGAATGATCCAATCGATCAGGCAGAGCGTTTTGCACAGCAGGATGCTAATGCAGAAGCTGGTGATGAGGAAGCGCAGCATACGGATGAAGACTTCCTGAACGCACTTGAGATCGGTATGGCACCGACAGGTGGTATCGGATACGGAATCGACCGTCTCTGCATGCTGCTGACAGGAGCAGAAGCAATTCGTGACGTACTGCTCTTCCCGACAATGAAATCACAGGGTTCTGCAAAAAATGAAGCAAATAATGTAGCTCAGACAGCTGCAGCTGCTCCAGCAGAGACAGCAAAAGTTGACTTCTCCAACGTAAAGGTTGAGCCTTTATTTGAAGAAGAGGTTGATTTCGA
>OLNL01003240.1_pt1 | contig 11006 bp, 7 predicted proteins | sample 1672181 | NCBI WGS metagenome assembly OLNL01 (sample SAMEA3136656, study PRJEB25190) | human gut metagenome | biome: human gut; feature: human-associated habitat; material: faeces | place: Austria | collected 2013
TCAAACCTTGGTTAATCATATCATCACGAAGACGAACAAAGGCTGCCTTAGCTGTAGGATTTTCACCTGGATTATAGTCCTTAGAAAGACCATGTTTTTTATTGACAATAATAATGTCATCATATTTACCACGAACGCTGTAGTAAGAACCGTTATTGGTCAATTTCCCTGTAACTTGAGTTTCAGTAGATTGAGGGACTGTAGCTTTAGTTTCTGTGATATAGGTTCTCTTACCATTCAACATATAGTAAAGATGCACAGAATAAGTACCAGCATCGCCCTTATGACTAGCTGTGTCTACATGAACCTTGTAGCTTCCATCTGACTGTTTATCGGCATGATACCAAGTAAGGTCATCTTGGCCATTCTTATCTGACCAAACTGGGACACGGACTTCTTTAACTTCTTTGCCACCACCTGAAACATTGGTTACGACAACATCAAAGCCATTAGAGCTTTGGTTGGTAATCGTCAATTTTCCTGTTACTTGAGTTTCAGGGACTTTGGCTGTAGTTTCGGTAATATAAGTTCGCTTACCATCCAACATATAGTAAAGATGCACAGAATAAGTACCCGTATCACCCTTATGGCTAGCTGTATCTACATGAACCTTATAGCTACCGTCTGACTGTTTGTCAGCATGATACCAAGTGAGATCATCTTGACCATCTTTATCTGACCAAATTGGAACACGGACTTCCTGAACTGTCTTGCCACCACCTGAAACATTGGTTACGACAACATCAAAGCCATTAGAGGTTTGGTTGTTGATGGTAAGGTTACCAGAAACACGGTTTTCTTGTGGTTTAGACTCAGTAGCTTTCAAGGTCGCAATATCCACATAACGACGTGTACCACTGTAACTGATGTAAGAAATCCATTGATGGTTATCCGCAGTCAAGACCTTGTCATAGTTCACTTTGTAGCCTTTTTCCAAGGTATAAAGTGTTTCTGCAGAAGCTTTAGGTTCGTTTTTAACATTCAAGCTACGTGTCACATTATAAGTACCACTTGCTGGAAGCTTTTCAGCACCAGTAGTTTCTGGTTTTGCTTGATTAGTTTCTGTTGGTTTAACAGTTGGTGTTTCAGCTTTAGCAGGTGTCAAAGTCGCAACATCTGCATAATAGCGAACATAGTCATAACCAAGGTAAGAAATCCATTGGTGATTATCCGCAGTCAAAACTTTGTCATAGATAACATGGTCACCCTTACTGAAAACAAAAGTAGGTTTGAGGTCTGCTTTTGGTTCTTTCTTAATATCTGTGTCACGTGTAAAGTAGAAAGTTCCTGTCGCTGGGATGTTCAAAGCCCCTGTTGTGGCTTGAGCGCCATTAGAAGGTTTGCCATCCCCATTACCACTATTACCATTACCACTACCAGCTGCCACTGGTTTCACTGGCGCATAACGACGCACGCCAGAGTATGATTTGTAGCTAATCCATTGGTAGCCGTCAGCCGTCACGACTTGATCGTAAAGGACGCTGTCTCCTGGATTTACATAAAATTCAGCCTTGGCAGACACCTTGGGTTGATTCTTAATCTCTGTACGTTCCTTGTAGACATAAGTTCCTTGACTTGGAAGGTCGCTGTCTGTAGTTGTAGCTGGTTGGCTCACCAAACTAGTGTTGACAGCCGCTCTCGTTAAGGCAGATACATCAAGGTTAGTGGCTGTTTCAGATGAAGCATTTGTGTTCCTTGTCGCTTCTGAGCTAGCAGTTGTTGATTCAGAAATTTTATCTGCTGCTTGTGAGGTACTAGCACTCACTTCACTTCTAGCCTCGCTAGTAGCAGTTCCACTAGCGGTTTGGCTAGTTGTTGAGACTTGGCTAGCTTTCTCACTTGATGCTACCCCACTGAAAATATCAGCTGCTGTCACAGCATCACTATCTGAGGTAGCACGCACAGTGGCATCTGAAGGTGTTGAAACTTCATGATGCTCATCAGCCAAAGCTTGACCTGCAAAGACCAAACTAGCTCCTAAAAGAACTGATGCTGCCCCAAATGAATATTTACGAATGGAAAAACGTTGTTGTTCGTGTAAAAATTTTTCTCGTTTCATATCAATTATTCTCTCTATCGAATTGATGTTACTGTTTGATTGTAACACTCGGTGACAAACATTACAAGTATTTTACAGAATATTACTGAATATTTCTCACTTGTCCATTAGTATACCAAATTTATTTGACTTGTTCACACCTAAATCATAAACTGTCCAATTTTTGTCATAATCGGAAAATGACTGATTATACTTATATATTCGTTGTTTTTCCAAAAAAATTGAAAATAAAGTAAAAACACGACAGCTTTAAATGCCATCATGTTTCATTTTGAACCTTTTATCAATGTCCTACATCTGAATATGAAATGTAGTATCGTTGACCATCCTTAACAAAACTATACCAGTTTCCATCAGGTAAAATTTCATATTTGTCCCAATCAACATCCCCTGCAGGAAGTTTAGAAACAGCTCCACTGTCTTTATCTGGCGCAGCATAGACAGGTGTTTCCGCATCAAGTGTCAATGTTCCAGAAGTAGCTGTCCAAGCACCTCGACCACCTTCAACTTGAGAAGCTGGTGTTGTAGCTTCAGCCACTTGTCCGCCATCTGTAGTACCTGCTTGAGCTTGTTCTTGAGAAGAAGCTTTAGGTGCTACTGCTGAGGCCTGATTTCCATTTTCTTCATTTGAAACTGATGAAGATGATGATTGAGTTGATTTTTTATCCTTCTTAACAGCCTTACTTGAGCTTGAAGATGACTTCTTAACCGTTTTGACTGGACTGCTACTTGTGCTAACACGAGCTGATTCATGGCTGTTAAACTTAGTCACCAGGAAGATGGCAAGAATAACTACGATAAGAGCTGCCACGATACCAATGAGTTTACTTGTATTTTTCATGAGTGAGATTCCTTTTCTGTTAATTTACTAAGTTATTATAATATATAGACAGCTAAATTTTTCATTGAAGTCATAAACGGTGGTTTTTTCGTCATAATCAAACCACATCTTCTATTTTTAGTGTCTGTTTAAAACGATAGTCTTTAGATTGTGTTGACAAAGAACAATTAGGGTACTTCCCTAAAATCTCTCGAACAGTGGACAGACCTATACCGCGGCCCTCTCCTTTACTTGAGCGACCAAGTTTAAAGATACCGACTGTATTGATAGATTCTTGAGCAATGGTATTCTCCACTATCACCACCTTTGGCTCTCCACTGATAAGAGCAATGTTCACTTCTTTAGTACCGCTATCCAGACTAGCTTCAATAGCATTATCCAAAAAAATGGACAGCACCGTTATGAAATCCAACAATTCCATCCTTGATACTTCAAAGACGTCGCTGACCTCAAGGTGAATGGTAATAGACTGTCCCTGTGCTTCCAAAATTTTACTAGCCAGGACACCTTTAACGGCTTCATCTTTAATATTAATCAAGTTGGCAATTTCGTACTGTTTTCCCTCAATCCGAGTCTTTGTTTTTTCAAGGATGTTATCGTAGATATCGGAAATAATAGCTATATCTTTGGAGTCAATGCCATATTTGATACTAGACAAAACATTTAGGTAATCATGCCTAAATCGACGAAGATCAGTATAGAGTCTCTCGATTTGTTGGCTATAATGAGCCAAATCACTCATTTGCCTATCTTTTTGGAGTAGGACTTCTTCTTTCAGTCTCTCACTGAAGGTCGCATTGATATAAACAAGGGTCGCAAGAAAGAGTAAAGCATAGGTCACCACAAGATAAACATGCCAATCTCTTCCTCCAGGGCTCTGTTGCACAAAAAAGGTAATATATTGGAGAAGGAGGGCATAAGATAACATTGATATATCTATGAGTAATAAAAAGTACTTTGAAAATGACTTTCGAAAACCATAGTTCAATGCTTTGAAATCCACTTTTAAGGTCTTAATGATTAACCAAAACACAGGAAAGACTAGCAACTCAATGACAAGGTTTAAATGAAAATGGTTAAGTACAATCAGATAATGACGATTAATGACCAAGGCAATCCCATAAATAATAAGATTGTGAACAAGACTTTCTATGATGATTGGAAACAAGCCATAGAAAATATCTAATAACCTATTGCCATAACGATTTCTGTAGAGGGAATAAACAACCAAGAGGGCATGCCCTAAAACATAGGACAGGGCTGGAGAAAGCACAAATAAAAATCGGATAATCAAGGGGATGATAATATACCATCTTAGCTTTATCTTCTCGGAGGTAATGTATTGATAAATGAGAATAAAGAGGATAATCTCCGCTAAAAAAGTCTAGATTATCCAACAAAAAATTGATTGCTGTCATAGGCTGATTCTCTCAAGCAATTTCTTTAGTTTCAACTTTGAAACATAGCAAACGCCACCATTTTCAAAATAGACTGTCCCCGTACTTTTATCTAATTTGATGATATTTTCTGGATTGATAAGGAAAGATTTGTGGCATTTAAACAGTCTAGGGTCACTCTTTTCGATTTGTGAGAGACTGCCATAAAACTCAATCTGCTCCTCTTTAGTATAAAGGATAACCTTATGAACAATATCTGACGTCTCAAAGTACAAGATATCATGAAAAGGAACCTGAATAACGGTCTTAGCATTCTCAATCCGAAAAGCGTCTTCTGGATTCTGACTCTGTATCTTTTTGCAGGTTAATAAGATAATACTTTCCACACGCTTTTGAAAGTCCTCACCCTCCAAAGACTTATCAATAAAGTCTAGAGCTGCCAGTTGGTATTGAAAAGTCAAGGGAAGATACTCTGAATGGGTCGTGAAGAAAACAATATTGGCATAGGGATCATTCTTGCGAATCTGCTTAGCCACTTCCAAACCTTTTTTAGTATCGTCTTTAATTTGAATGTCCAAGAAAAAGAGCTGATGAGACCCTCGCTCGGTAATAGACTCTAACAGTTGATTGGGTTTGTCAAAAACCTCAAAGTCCCCCACTTTAATATTATTTTTCTTAAGAATCGTATGAATAACCTCTTCAATACGATTTTGTTGGATAAAATGATCTTCTAAAACATAGATGTTAAGCATGGCATAACTTCCTTTAGCATAATCTTAAGAGAAATTCTAAGTTAGAGCATGTCTTTAATAAATGAACCTCTCTTATTTATTTAAAATGAGATTTATTGTTCTCTTTACTTATTTTACATTTTTATTATAAAAAAACAATAGTTTGTAACATTTTTTTGCTTCAATCAACTAAAAAAACACCACTCTCAAAAGAGAGTGATGTTACGAATCTTAAGAAATATCCACATAGCGTCTTACACCGCTATAGGTTACATAAGACAACCAGGCATGGCCATCAGCTGTAAGGACCTTGTCATAGCGAACGGACATGCCTTTATCATAGTAGGCTAGTTCTGGGCTTGCCACACTTGGTTGAGCCTTGATAGAGCTAGGTTTTGCAAAGGTATAAGTGCCGGTTGCAGCTAGACTTGGACTTGCTGGTTGAGCAACTGCTGTTGCCTTACCATCAATAGCAACATAACGTCGGTTGCCTCCATGGCTGACATAAGAGAGCCATGTATGGCCATCTGCAGTCACCAATCTGTCATAGTTAACAGACATATCAGCATCATAGTAGGCCAACTCTGGACTTGCCACACTTGGTTCTGCTTTAATGCTAGAGCGTTCTTTGAAAGTATAGGTACCAGATGATGGTGTGCTTGGTTGAACAGGTTGTTCTACTGGTTTAGTCACACTTGTTGGTGCGATAGCCACATAGAAACGATGTCCTGAATAGCTAAGGTAAGAAAGCCATGTATAGCCATCATTATTGACAACCTTGTCATAGTTGACTGACATACCAGCATCGTAGTAGCTAACATCTGGGTTGGCTACCAAAGGTTGAGTCTTGATGCCAGTACGAGCGGTAAAGGTATATGAACCTGAAGCTGGAAGATTGTGGCGAGTTGCATTTTGAACTGGAACAGTTGTACTAGTGCCTCCGATACCTACCATTTTACCATCTTGGACATAGTAGAGATGGACAATGTATTCACCTGCTTCAGCCTTATGGTCACTAACATTGATACGAACCTTGTAGCTACCATCACTTTGTCTGCTAGCTTGGTGCCATACAAGGTCGTCTTGGCCGTCTTTAGCTGTCCAAACTGGAACACTTACGCCTTGAATAGCCTTGTCACCACCAGAAACATTAGTGATATGAACGTCAAAACCGAGGTTAGAGAGGTTTTCAATATTGATAGTACCGCTTGGTTTGCTTTCTTGTTGAGCAAGTTTAGCCACAGCTACATAACGTCGGTTACCATTGTAGCTGAGGTAAGAAAGCCATTCATAACCATCACCACTGACAATCTTGTCATAGTTGACTGACATACCAGCATCGTAGTAGGCCAACTCTGGGCTTGCCACACGAGGTTCTGCCTTAATGCCAGTACGAGCGGTAAAGGTGTATGAACCTGAAGCTGGAAGGTTGTGTCGGGTTGCATTTTGAACTGGAACAGTTGTGCTAGTGCCACCGATACCTACCATTTTACCATCTTGAACATAGTAGAGATGAACAATGTATTCGCCTGCTTCGGCCTTATGGTCGTTAACATTGATGCGAACCTTGTAGCTACCATCACTTTGTCTGTCAGCTTTGTGCCATACAAGATCATCTTGGCCGTCTTTAGCTGTCCAAACTGGAACACTCACACCTTGGATAGCCTTGTCACCACCAGAAACATTAGTGATATGAACGTCGAAACCAAGGTTAGAGAGGTTTTCAATACTGATAGTGCCACTTGGTTTGCTTTCTTGTTGAGCAAGTTTTGCCACAGCTACATAACGGCGGTTGCCATTGTAGCTGAGGTAAGAAAGCCATTGGTAACCATCACCACTGACAATCTTGTCGTAGTTGACTGACATGCCAGCATCGTAGTAGGCCAACTCTGGACTTGCCACACGAGGTTCTGCCTTGATGCTAGAACGTTCTTTGAAGGTGTAAGTTCCTGCATCAGGAAGGCTATAGCTAGTAGTTGTATGAGTTTCTTCAACTTTGGCAGGAACTGTATAAGTTGTGCCACCCACACCAACTAATTTACCATTAGTTTCAACATAGTAAAGATGAACATTGTAGAGGCCACGTTCATTCTTGTGGTCAGTTAGACTGACGTTAACCTTGTAGTTACCATTGTTAAGACGAGTCGCATTGTACCAGATGATATCATCTTGACCATTCTTTTCAGACCAGATTGGAACAGATACCCCAAGGACACCGTTTTGATCTGATACATTACTGATAACCACACTAAAGTCACCATTATCATGGCTTTCAATAGCAATATCGCCTCTTGGTTTAGCTACAGCCTCTGCAACAGCACCTAGGTCGACATAACGACGAGTACCATTGTATGACACATAAGAAATCCAACGGTGGTTGTCAGCAAGCAAAGATCTATCGTAGTTGACTGACATACCAGGATCAAAATTGAACTCAGTCTTAGCAGTCAAGCTAGGTTGGTTCTTCACATCTGCAAGTTTAGTGAAATAATAAGTACCACGTTCAGGGATAGTTTCATCTCTAGTCGCTTCAGTGTTGCTACTAGTATTTTCAGCCTTCAAAGCTGCGATATCAGCGTAGTAGCGTTCATAATCGTAACCAATGTAAGAAATCCATTGGTGATTATCTCTCTTCAAGACCTTGTCGTAGATAACATGGTCGCCTGCACTAAAGACGAAGGTAGGTTTGATATCCATGATTGGTGCAGTACGAATTTCTGTTGTGCGACGGAAATAATAGGTACCGTTTGATGGGATATCAAGAGAACCATCAGCAGTCACTGGACCATCCACACCAGGTTGAGGAGTATCCACAGCTTCACGGTCAGTACCTCTAACTTCTGCTACTTCTGAAGTTGCTGAACGGTTAGTCTCACTTGCTACTTCAGAGCTAGCTACTGATGACACCTCAGAACGTGGGCTAGCCACTTCTGATCTAGAAACAGTAGCAACAGCAGATGCAGAATGAGCAACCTCTGCCGGTACTTCCAAAGAAGCAGCCTCGCTAGCCACTACACTATTAGCTTCAGAAGAGGCAACCTCACTGCTAGCAAGCTTAGGTCTTGGCGCTTCAGATCTTGAAGCTGGTTGATTGAGGACATCGGTAACAGCTTCTGAAGTTGCCTGGTCAATTTGAAGTGGTTCAGAATTATTTACAAAAACTTCATAATCCTTGCTGGTACTTGTGCTGTTGGCTTGTTCCTGAGCCAAAGCATGTCCACCAAGCATCAAGCTCGCACCAATCAAGACTGATGCAGCTCCAAAAGAATATTTACGAATTGAGTAACGTTGACGTTCCTTAACAACATATGCCTTTCTCATTTTGATCACTCTCACTTTCTAGGCTGTTTGATAAAACTTGGAACCGTTTTCACATTTCTATTATACCCCTTTGAAATATTTTTTACAATTATTTCAATATTATTACTAAAGTTTATTTTGTAGAAAATTGATATCTAATTCTTTCAAATAACTATAATTAAGAAAAACCCCAAGAACTACCTGAGGACTTTCCCTACATCTAATTTCTTGACACACTAAGCAAATCTGAATAGATTAATCAATTCATTCCGAGTTAAATTGACTATAGATATCATTCTAGTCTAAGTCTGATTCATCATAAATGTATTCTTCTAAATGTTCAGTCACTGTAATCTCATCACAGGAGCTAACATTTTTAAAATCCTTAATGTAAACAATTTTATATTGATTTGGTAGAAGTACTGGAAAGGCAATTGGCTTACCATTCTTACACACGCGAAACATCTGAAGGCTATCTGTTACGTTACTAATAAAGACAAACGGAAACAAATGAGGACTGGGAGAATTCAAATAGTGATAGACACCCTTTAAGGTACCACTAGTACTTCTCACTTCTCCATGTTCTTTTTGAGACATTTTTAAAGTGTGCTCCTTCTACTACTTGTGATTTCCTTTTCTTAAGTACTGAGGGACAATACCATTAATCTAATTTATTGTAAACATGCATCCGACCATATATCGCATCAGAACCGAAACGAATCTGTCCGTTACTATCAAAGAAAATTGGGTCACTGGTTGGCCCATCATTATGAGCAAAACCTGCTACATAACCGCCATCTTGAGCAAAACCATTAAAGAGCTGACTACTTGTATCACTATAACCACTTTCAGCACCAACACGGGTTACACTACCGGATGGGGATACTGTAATTGTGTCCCCTAAGTCATTTTGATAAGTACCAGCAACACTAGAGAAATCACCATTAGCCATTGCCGTAGCATCAACTACTGTGGTAGCTGGTGTTTGTTCCGCTGAAGCAGCTGGTTGTTCTGTCGTAGTTCCTTGATTTACTTCAGCTGTTTCTTCACTAGGATTTGTTGGAGCAACTTCTTGTTGAGTAGATCCAGCAACATTTCCGGCTGATGGTTGTAAAGCCGTTTCTCCAGAGGTTGCTTTTGAGACCTCTTCTGAACTAGAAGATTTTGTCTTTTGCTCAGACTTCTTCGTTTTTTCTTTTGAAGATGGTTTTGTCGATTTCACTTTCTGACTAACCTTACTAGAGCTCGATGTTAATGTAGCTTCCTTCTTGTTATTACCACATGCACCAAGTAATAGAACGGAAGTCAAAGCAAGTGCAGTTAAAGTTGTGAAACGTTTTGTAGCAGGTTTCATAATAATTCTCCTTAATACTCTATTTTAGACTGTGTCATTTTCAAAAATCTCGATGAAATACGTTATATTCTTTAGTTCTTCTTATGGATATAATATACTGCATATTAGAAAAAAAGAACAGGACACGTATGTCCTGCTCTATTCTTTCATGGCATCTCTCATTTTCTCTGATATGATGTCTGCTAAAGAGGTATCTCCTAATAATCTAGCCAAGATTATCCCTTCTTGGTAGGCCTTTTTTGCCTCAAAAATATCATTCTTTACAACATATAGATACTGTCCCTCTAGCATTCTCAAAATTGGTTTTTTCTGATAATCATGAGTTTCCTCTATAATGCGATGCAGTTGATTGAATGCTACTTCCGATAAATGAAACTTTTTTCGTTCATATTCAACTATTGGAACCATTAATAAGGCATCCCTAAGTAAAAATAAATACTCCGTGGGAATATTATCATAACTATTTATTAGATTTCTACAAATAGTATAAAAAGTCCCTTCACTAAACCCATCTGACCTCATACTATCACCATCTCCTAACGAGATTTGATATAGTTCTATAAGTAGTAGATCATTGATAGTGTATACCCTTTTCTCACATAATGATGGTAAACTCTTCTCCAATATGCTCATACCAAATTTTTGGTGTGTCTTTGAAGTATATGAGTAAAGTTTTGACTGTAAGATATCAACAACCCTCTGTTCATCAACTGGCAAATCATCATAATAGCTATCAATAATTTTACCCAGCTTTTCGTCTAGTTTCATTAGATTATTTGGCTTATCTAGACTAGTCGCATGCATCAATTGATATTTGAGATTGAGGTATTCTACCGGCATCTTTGAGACTACAGTCCTCTCTCCAAGCAATTCCGATAAAGATATATTCAGACGTCTTGCCAAGTGCTCTAAGGTTTCTAATTTAGGTTGAGACTTCCCTGTTTCTATACGTGTCAATTGTCGTACTGATAAAACCTCATCCCCTTCACAAAATTTTTCTTTAGTGAATCCTTGTGCTAATCTCAACTCTCTTAACCGATGACCAAAGTCTTGTCCAAACATCGCTAGCTCCCTTTTACTTGAAACTATTATAATTTTTATGATTTGTAATAGTATACCACCCAGTATTCACTATTTCAATTATGAAACGAAAATAATCATTACTTTCAATACCACTTACAAAGAAAAAGATAGGATTTTCATCCTACCTTTTCAAGTTACTTTTATTGTATCACATCTTAGAGCTGTTCTGCTACTGCTGAAAGAAGATCTTGGATACCATTGGCATCGCTACCACCGGCCATGGCCATATCTGGTTTACCAC
>OLNL01003243.1_pt1 | contig 10999 bp, 11 predicted proteins | sample 1672181 | NCBI WGS metagenome assembly OLNL01 (sample SAMEA3136656, study PRJEB25190) | human gut metagenome | biome: human gut; feature: human-associated habitat; material: faeces | place: Austria | collected 2013
GTTTCCTGTGATTTTTCTGCACATAATATAAGAGCAACCGGACTTTCTTCACCTTCCACTCTTTCATTCTTTTCCAGCCATCGCAAATACAGTTCGACTTGTCCTTTATCCTGCGGTTCAAATTCTCCAAGCTTTAGTTCAACAAGAACCAACCTTCTCAAGCCTCTATGATAGAATAATAAATCCATATAGTAGTCCTTGCCATCCAGTACAAAATGTTTCTGTCTTGCTAAAAATGCAAAATCCGATCCCATTTCCAGAATAAATTTTTCTAATTCTGCAAGAATAGCATTTTCTAAATCTTTTTCACTATAAGTATCACGTAAACCGAGAAAATCAAGCATATATGGATCTCTGTAAAAAAGATCCAGACTCATTTTTCCATCATCTCGTAATTCTGCAATTTCATTTTTAATCGTTTCTTCTGGTTTCTTCGATATTGCAGTTCGTTCATAAAGCATGGATTTTTTTCTTTCACGCAGTGTTCGCACTGACCAGTTTTCCTGCATACACATTGCGGCATAAAAATCTCTTTTTAACTCATCTTGTATTGGCAGAATCTCTACAAAATGCGACCAGGTCAATTGTTGCGACAGTGTCGCAACTTTTTCGAAGTCAGGAAATTCCTGATAAAACTTAATCATTCTTGAAATTGATGTTTTATCAAATCCCGAACCATACTCCTGTTCCAGCCTTTTACTGACTTCTGTAACAACTTTTTTTCCATACTCAGGCTTATTATTTCCAGTTAACTCCACACTAAGTCTTTTTCCAATTCCCCAATTAAGAGAAATAATGGCATCATTCACAACTTTTTTTACATTAGTTTTCTTTTCCCTGATCAACGCATTTATTTCATCATAAATGTTGTCAATATTATCTGCTATTAATATCTCTTTTTTCATTATCAATTCCCTTCTATAACTTGAAATGCCAAATCGGCATTTCAAAACTACACCAATTGCTTACTGTTATATTACCCTATTTTTCTCATTATGCCTACTGCTATTTCATGTTCTCACATAATAATGAGGTCGCAATCCACGACCTCATCCCCCCATTTAAATATAAATCAATTCCTTGAGAATAATCTCTTCTGCAATCGCTCTGTGCTGGTTGGCAGCTCTCACCCATGCCATCTGATCTGCTTCTTTGTCCGGCAATGGTTCTTTTTCTTCTAACTGCTTCAGAATTACCTCTTCCCGTTCTCTGGCTGCCTTATCCACTTCCAAAAGATGTTCTCCAATGGTGTCCTGCAGAAGCATGACCTGATACAGAGAATTTTTATGGTTCTTCAGATAATCTCTGCGTAAGAACCCATACTTGCCAATCCGCTCCATCTGTTCACCGGATTTATAGGTAAGGTTCGGAATCAGATGCCCATTTACATTCGTGTACGTTACAAATAGGACATTCGCAATCCGCTTTCGCTACTTGCTCATGAACGCAGTTGCTTCGCTACCTGCGTTCATTTTATTAGCACTCTCCATTTCTCATCATTTTTTGACCACAAATTTACGACATTTACGACAAATCTGACACTGTTTTACAATACCAGACAAAATGACTGATGCCCCGGAAAGCCTGTAAAACAGCCACTTCCGGGATACACAAGACAGGACAAAAATTGACTTCCATTATTAATAGGTGAGTGCTAATTATTTTGTGAAGCCTTGATTTTACGCAATGCCATAAACTTTAGCAAAAAGCAGAAATCGTAAGTATTTATAACTATGATTCCTGCTTTTTGTTTTTTATATGGGCATACTTATTCTCTTCTCTTTGTACTCGTATTATCTAGATCAGTATGATCTTTTATGGGTATTTGAATATTTCCCTGCTAACCTCCTTTTCGTTCTGGTATAATGCCGATCAGGACGAATAGAAACCAGATTCTTACTGAAGTCTTCATATATTTGCTGAAATAATATATTTTTCTTTTGATCATCCTTTTCAAGAAGTATTAAACAAATTTCGGGGAGGGCATTACTCATTGTAAGTCATGCCCTCCCTGTTTTAGAACTGCCTGTTTCCCAATATCCTTTACTATTATAAATACTGACTAAATTCCACTTTTTCCTTATTTGGTCCTTCAATCGTAAAGAATTTAACTCCGTTTTCCCAGAAAGGTAGGAAATGTACGGTATCTTTCGTTGTATTTAAACCAGCCTCACTGATCATTTCATACACTTTCTCAATATCTTTTACATCGATTGCAATATGGTCAATTGCACCGGCTTCCATTTTAGCAGCCTTATTCTCATATGTCTCGATTACAAGTGTATTCAATTTTAAGAAAGCTACCTTCTCGTCTGCCTCTTCATTTACTGTCTGGAAGGCAACCTCAAATCCCAGTGTCTCATAAAAACGAATGGTTTTTTCAATATCATTTGTTGGAATTCCAACATGCTGAATTCCACTCAGCTGTTCTTTTAACTTCATTTCCATCTTGAATCCTCCAATCTCTTTTCCACCTGTGAAAGCTTCGGCATAGCCGGGATTGCACCTTTTTTCTCCACGCAAAGACTCGCCACTGCATTTCCAAACCGGGCATACTCTGCTAGTTCGCTCTGAGTCAGTTCATCTAATTGTTTATCCGACTGACTAATCTTATATAGGAAGCCACCCCAGAACGAATCACCAGCTCCATTGGTATCAGCCACATGCTCTACCGTAAATCCCGGAACCATGCATCCGCCTTCTTTATTGTAAATATAAGCTCCATTTCCACCAAGAGTAACAGCTACGATTTTTACACCCTGACGATACAATTCCTCAACTGCTTCCATCATATTCTTATATTCTGTCAGAAGTTCTATTTCTTCATCAGAGATTTTCATGATATCGACATATGGAATCAGACTTCTCATATTCTCTATCGCTGTTTCTTCATTTTCCCACAGAGATGCCCTGTAATTTGGATCATAGGAAATAATGCTTCCCTTGTTCTTTGCTCTTTTTACCGCATAGAATGTGGTATCTCTCGCTGGCTGTTCTGTAAGTGACAGCGAACCCACATGGAAAATATACGTCTGATCCAGAATATCAATATCCAACTCCTCTTTCTGAATCTTTGTATCTGCTCCCGGTTTTCTTGCAAAAGCAAATGTACGCTCACCGCTTTCACTCACTTCCACAAACGCCAGTGTCGTAAAATACTTATCATCCATAAGCATGCCTTTTGTATCAACATTTTCTTTCTCTAATACAGAGCGCAGAAATTTCCCTTGCATATCATTTCCGGCTTTTCCGATAAATGCAGTATGTGCTCCCAGTCTTCCTGCCGCCACCGCTACATTTGCCGGTGCTCCTCCCGGGTTTCTCGCATACAGCATTTGTCCATCCTCATTTTTTCCCTGAGATGTAAAATCAATCAGAATCTCCCCAAAAGTTGTGATGTCATAAATTGACCGACAGACTGCATCGTTCGTATCCATCAGAAGTCCTGCCTCTAACAGTTTAAACAGAATCTTTTCACATTCCTTAGCATTATCTGTATGAACATGAAGTTCGCCCGTTTCAAAATCCGGCATACTCAAAACACCAAGCATAGATTTTGCATTTACCACATAACGTCCAGCGCATAATTCCGCATCATATGGAATTGCTTCCACAATGCTTACCAGCTTTCTTGCATTCTGCATTGTTCCCAAAACTACTTTTGCAATCATCTGTCTACCCCTAAGCAAACAGGCTGATCACAATTGCACAGATCAGACCTGTAAGTCCTATAATCGTTTCCATCATTGTCCATGATTTCAATGTTGTCTTTTCATCTATCTCCAGCAGAGAACTTACCAGCCAGAAGCCAGAATCATTGACATGGCTGAATGCCGTAGCACCGCCGTTAATCGCACAGACCATAGCCGCCAAATAAACTGGAGATAATCCTGCAACTCCCGGCATAGCCGCCATAATTCCAGCTGCCATCGTCATAGCTACTACCGCCGCACCTACAGAGGCACGAATCAATGCCGCAATCAGAAAAGCTACAAGTATCAGTGGCAGTCCACTTTTCTCAAGTGCAGGTCCAATGATATCGCCCATGCCGCAATCCTGTAAAACCCAGCGGATAATTCCTCCTCCAGTGATAACCAGAAGAATCTAACCTGTAGGACGAAGTGAACGGTCCATGATCTTCTTTAACTGTTCTCCATCATATCCCTGTCTTTTTCCAAGGAAATACATTGCAAATAATACTGCAATAATCAAGGCTACAAAAGGTGTTCCGAGGAATTCCAGTACCGGACGTACTGCATCAATTCCCGGAATATAAGTGGAAATGGTACTCAGAAGAATCAAAACCAGCGGAACAAGAATGATACATAATACTGTAGAAAATGCTGGAAGATTTGCCTCCTCTTCCGCTCTGACTTCCTGAATATTTGATGGAAGTCCTGTGCTAATACGGCTGCCGATAAAATTTGACCACAAAATCCCGGCAAAGAGCAGGGAAAGGATTCCTACAGGTACACCTACTGCGATCATAACTCCCAGGTCAACATTCAGCATATTTGCAACAAGTACAGACCCGGCTGATGGCGGGATAAATGCAAAGCCTGTTGCAAGACCTGCCAGCAACGGAATTACATAATATAAGGTAGATTTCTTTGTTTTCTTTGCAAGCCCAAATGCCAGCGGAATCAAAATCACAACGCCTGCCTCAAAAAATACCGTAGTGCCAACTACCAGTCCTGTGATTTCAAGTGCGATTCCTGCCTTCTTTTCGCTGAATTTATTTACCAATGTCTGTGCAACACACTGCGCACACCTGATACTTCCAAAATTCCGCCAAACAAAGAACCCAGACCAATCAGTAACACGATTCCCTGCAGTGTTTCACCGGCACCCTTTTCTACTGTGCTGACCAGAGTTGGAACTGGCATTCCGGCTCCGAGCCCAATAAACAAAGCTGAAATCAACAGGGATAATACCGGGTGAATTTTAAATTTGATAATAAGCAGCAATAATAATATGATTCCGACTGCTGCCGCAATCAACAGCCTTGATGGCGCCGCCACAAATACCGCTTCTGTCATTTTCTTTTTCCTCCTGAACATCTGCTTCTATTACATTTTATATTCAAAAGTTTCTCAATCACTTCGAGTCCTCGGCATACTTACATAATTTTGTAAGACGTCGATTTTTTCATTATCACTATACCTGCAATCAGCCAACATATTTATGTATTGTTGCTCTTACAGCCCCAGGTCCTGCGAGCATTTCGCGGAACATTTCTTCAATCTTTTCACCAACTCCATCTTTGTAAAGGTCAGTGAAGAACAGACGCTCATTAGAAAGGATCGGTTTGAGCTGATCTTTGAATGTCTCCGTTTTTCCTACTACGATATCCTTAAACTGTTCCTGAAGTTCCTCGTTCATTGGGTCTGGTGCAAGTTCAAATTTATTTCCTTCATCATCCACACCAAGCATATATCTAAGCCATCCTGCGATTCCCAAAGGAATAGCTGTCAGTCTGGAGGCGTCTCCGAATTTCGCTACATATGCTTTAATTGTCTCACCGAATCGGATACCAACCATCTGAGATACATCTACGGCCAGACGAAGGTTTGTATCTCCCAGATACTCATTCGGGAAACGCTCATTAAAAAGTTCATCCACAAATGCCTGCGGAGAAAGGATTCCCGGGTTTGCGACTACCGGAAGACCTTCATCATAAGCAATCATACGCGCCATCTTCATCATATCTTCGTTTGTGTTCAGCATATGCGCAAACAGATCATATCCAAGAACCACACCCAGCGGACCTGTTGCAGAATGTACAGGGTTCAGACATACTGTTACTTTCATACGCTCAGAAAGGTTAACCGTATTTCTGTCAGCCATATATACACCGAAACCTTTCTCCAGAGCCGGACGGCCGTTCGGGAAGTTATCTTCAATTACGAGATACTGCGGTTTCTCTGCATTAACAAATGGTGCAATATATGTTTTCTTACTTGTGATAACCGGCTGCATATTCTCAACGCCAAGATTCTCAAGGTCCGCTGCGATCTGCTCGCTTGGACGAGGTGTGATCTTATCGATCATCGTCCATGGGAACGCAACAATTTTCTCATCACTTACATAATTTACGAATCCTTCATCTACGAATCCGACTTTCTTCCACTCTTCTGTCATAGTCAGTACAGATTCACGAAGTTTCGCACCATTCTGTGAGCAGTTATCCATGGAAACCAGAGCAATTGGATATCTGCCTGCTTTATATCTTTCATAAAGCATTGCAACCAGAACTGCCATTGCACCTGTTGCTTTATCCGGACCATTTTTGATATCAGCTTCTACAAACGGAAACCATGTCCCGTCAGCTTTCTGTAATGCGTAACCTTTCTCTGTGATTGTAAAGGAAACCATCTGCAAGGATTTGCTGGTAAAGATTTCTTTCAGCCGATTCCAGTGTGCCGGGTCTGAAGACTGTGCTTTTACTGCTTCTGCAAGAGCTCCTATTACTTTATATTCACGTGTTCCATCACCATGCAGTATTACGCTTAATCCCAGGTTGTCATATGGATCATAAATCTTGTCTACTACATCATAATCAAAAGTCTCTATACATGTAATGCCACGGTTAAGCACGCCCTCTTCCAGAAGGCCGTCAGCAATACCACCGATAAATACGCGGAAAATATTTCCGATTCCGAAATGTACCCAACCAGGTTCTTTCTTCGCTTTCTCAGAAACAGCCTCTACGTCATAACCTGGCAGAGTGATTCCGGCCTTTTCCCATGCTTCCTGTTCTTTGATTCCATTCAGTGATAATTTCATGATATATCCTCCTTGTTTTCTTTTTGTTATGTTTTAGACTTACATTTATATTCTAACTGTAAGTCGAGTATATATTCTCCATATCTAAAAGTCTATTGACAAAAAGTATAATTTTTTCAATCTTATTTTGTGTATTTTTACCAGTTATATTGACCATTACTGTTCTTATTATCGTTATTGCATTTTCACTTTCTATATACTACAATATACATAAAGCTAGAACTTAACTCTATCTATAACAATTCAGGAAATAATATAATCCAGAAAATCTGGCAAGTTTTTGCGCTCTGCCAGACTATATCAAATATATAATTTATAAAACAGCTACCATAACAGAATCAGGAGAATCTTATGAGTGAAAAAGGTTTAACCAATATCAGCGTAAAAAAAATAAACAGATCAAAAGTTTATCAATACATCTACAGAAAAAAAATAACATCCAAGCTCCAGATCGTTCAGGATTTACAGATGGGATTGTCCACCGTAAGCCAGAATCTGAACCTGTTAGAGCAGGATGGCTTAATAGAAAAAAATGGATATTTCGAATCCACCGGCGGAAGAAAAGCAAATGCGATTCAGATCGTATCTGACTTCAGAATTTCCATTGGCATTGGTATTTTAAAGAATATGTTCCATATCACTGCCGTTGACCTGTACGGAAATGCACTCTATACCAATACCATTCCATTTCCATATTCCAACACGCCGGATTACTATAAGCAGGTCACCGATAAAATCAAAGAATTCATTGCCACAAATCAGTATGATGAAGAAAAGATACTTGGTGTTTCCATCGCTACACAAGGAATCACCTCCCCTGATCACTCTACTGTGCTGTATGGAAATATCATGAACAATACAGGCATGATACTGGAGGACTTTTCCCGTTATCTGCCTTATCCATGTTATTTGGAACATGATTCAAAGTCTGCTGCCTTTCTGGAATTATGGAAACACCCGGAACTTGACAGCGCCGTTGTCTTTCTACTGAATCGTAATCTCGGAGGCGCTATCATCACAAACCACCAGATTCATCAGGGAAGTTCTATGCACAGCGGCACGATCGAACATATCTGTATTAATCCAGATGGACCGCTCTGTTATTGCGGAAACCGCGGCTGTCTGGAAACTTACTGTTCCGCCAACGCTCTGGAACAGGCTGCCGGTATGAATATAAAAGACTTTTTCTCTCTTTTACGCGAAAAAAAATCTCCCCAGCTTACACAAATCTGGAAAGATTATCTCCATCACCTGGCCTTTGCCATGAAAAACCTTAATTTAATTATTGATGCGCCTATTATCATCAGTGGTTATCTGGCACCATATTTTTTAGAGGACGACATTGCCAATCTGACTAAACATATCAATGTTTCCTCACCATTCGCATTAAACAAAGAGCAGATTTTTGTTGGCACAAATGGACAATACACTCCTGCTATCGGGGCTGCATTGTTCTATGTAAATCAATTTATACATGCAATATAATAAATATTACGCTGCATAATCTTATTCGTATACCGTCAGTTCTTTATGAACATTACCGAATTGTTGAAAACAGAGAGTATCTATTCCAGTGATGATGTAGTAGAAAAAATTCAGACTTATATGCAACACAACTATCAGCAAAATCTGACCCAGGATTTCATTTTTCTTCTCTCTTCTTTCTGAACAGAAACTACCTGAGTACACTTTTCAAACTGAAAACGTACCTGTTCAGAACCCCGTTAGGTGAAAATGATATCCTCTCCTTCAAACTCAATGTGATACTGCTTATTACGAAATGCGAAATCCTGAACTTCTTTTCTGTTCTCATCGCATCCATCACTATTAATACTTACATGAATTGATACGATAGATATCCCATTTTCATCTGGTAACATCCTCGCGGAGCGTTTGTCATTTAATACATTCCATAATTATCTTCCCGCATCTGTCATATCCAAGCTCTGAACTATTCAGACACAACGTATAGTTATCAGCTTTTCCCCATCTCTGATCCGTATAAAAGTTGTAATTTGTCATACGTCTTTTATCGGTGTCTGCCATCATTTTGACAGCTTCTTTCTCTTCTACATTGTATAAACGAGTGATACGCTGTATTTTTTCCGGCATATTTCCATGGATAAATACATTCAGCACATCATCACGGTCTTTCAGGATATAGTCCGCATTTCTTCCAATGATCACACAAGACTCTTTCTCTGCCAGATCTAAGATAACCTTTCTCTGTGCCTCATATACCATATCTTCTACTGATTTTCCGGTGATATCACGTCCGGCAAATGCATATGCAAACAAGCCTCTCTTCGGAGATAGCTCTGCATTTTCTTGAATATATTCCGGAGATAAACCAGACTTTTCTGCAATCTCATTGATAATATTTTTGTCATAATAAGCAATTCCAAGTTTTTTTGCAACTTCTTCTCCGATAAAGCGTCCACCACTTCCGAATTCTCTGCTGATCGTAATGATTCTTTTTGCCATCTCTGAGTCCTCCTTAACGCAAAGCATTAACCTTATTTTTTCTGATTCTCTTTAAGAACACATATCCTACAAAGCATGAAATTATTTCAGTGATCGGAAATGCCCACCAGATCAGTGAAACTCCCATCTGACCATTTCGAACAAATATAGAAAAGATTCCAGCCAGTGGCAAAATGATAATAAGCTGTCTCAAAAGTGAAATAACCAGTGATTCCATACCACCATCCAGTGCCTGATAAATGCCCTGATAAGCAACATTGATTCCGGCAAACAAAAAGCTTACTGAGATTACTCTCATCGCACTGATAAAATATTCTTTTGACTGTCCTGCATTAAACAGAGTAGCAAACGCTCCAGGGAAAATCTCTGTGATTGCAATTCCCAGGATCATTAATACAATTGTATAGATCAGACCATATTTGATACCATCCTGGATTCTCTTTTTGCTTCTCATTCCATAAGCAAACGCAATGATCGGGGTGATCGCATCTCGCAGACCAAATGCAAGGAAGAGAACAAACTGTTGTACCTTATAGAACAATCCATAGGCTGTCTGTGCTGACGGATTGAACTTCAGGATCAGATTCATTACATAAACCATAATAGACATCAGGGCCTGAGCAATGATTGCCGGAAGTCCGATTGCATAAATTTCCTTGATAATTCTGCCATCTGGTTTCATGTATTTCGCCCCATGCTCAAATTCTTTATTCAATTTCATATGGAAAATGAATAATAAAACTGCTGATGCTACCTGACCAATTACGGTTGCATAAGCTGCACCTTTCACGCCCATTTCAGGGCAGGGGCCAATACCATAGATCATGATCGGATCAAGGATAATATTTACAACCGCACCGACTACCTGACCAATCGTAGAATAAAGAGAACGACCTGTTGCCTGAAGCAGCTTTTCAAATAAAGAAAAGAAGATAATACCAAAAGAAATCACACAGCATATCCGCAGATAGCTGACTCCCATCTCAAGTACTTCAGGATCTACTGTCTGTGATGAAATGTATGTTCTCACTCCAAAGATACCAAACAATAAGCAGACCACATAAATGATCACGCCCAGAAACAGACTGTTACCTGCTACTTTTGCAGCTTTTTTACTGTTACCCTGTCCAAGTGTCCTTGCAAGAAGTGCATTCGTTCCGACACCGGTTCCGATTCCAACTGCCACCATAAGCATCTGAACCGGAAATACCAGCGTCAGTGCATTTAATGCAGCTTCACTGCCCACTCTCATATTTCCTACAAATGCGCTGTCTACAATATTATAGACTGCCTGCAATGCCATGGATAAGATCATCGGGATTCCCATCTGGATCATTAGCTTATTCACCGGCATATCCTTCATTTTGTTACTTTCCGCCATTTTGTTTTACTCCTCTCTTTTCTGGCACAAAAAAAGTGCACACCCTGTCTTATAAGCTGGACTTACGCTCACAGGCTACACACTTTTTTTCATGACGAATATTATATTTTAAACTTACTGACCGTCCCTTTTATTCCGTAAATGTATATCGTACAAAAGAGCCGTTATTATCTCCTGTTACGATTACAATGTCTCCACTCTCATTACTTGTAGTTTCCAGGATCGGGAATCTTCCATTTTCTTTTACATAAGCTTCCGGGCTGGCTGCTTCTGCCTCTATCAATGTTTTTTTGCTGTATTGTTCTCCTCCACATGGATTTATATCCTCAATAAAAATTTCATACTCAT
>OLNL01003244.1_pt1 | contig 10996 bp, 9 predicted proteins | sample 1672181 | NCBI WGS metagenome assembly OLNL01 (sample SAMEA3136656, study PRJEB25190) | human gut metagenome | biome: human gut; feature: human-associated habitat; material: faeces | place: Austria | collected 2013
TCATCCAAAACATCAACGATAAGAATACTAACGCCATCTTTGGTAAGGAGTTCCGCACCCTTTATGGCCAAGACACTATCACAGACAGTATGTTGGGCAATGACTATGAGATCTCTGCCCAGTCTTTCTATCAGGTTAACACCGAGATGGCTGAAAAACTCTATCAAACAGCCATTGACTTCTCAGATCTAAACAGCGACAGCATTGTAATTGATGCCTATTCAGGAATCGGGACAATCGGTTTGTCATTTGCAAAACAGGTCAAGGAAGTCTACGGCGTTGAAGTCATCGAAACAGCCGTCGAAGATGCCAAGAAAAATGCAGAACGCAACGGCATTACAAATGCCCACTATGTGGCTGACTCAGCTGAAAATGCCATGGCCAAGTGGAGCAAGGATGGCATCAAACCAGATATTATCATTGTGGACCCACCACGCAAGGGCTTGACAGAAAGCTTCATCAAAGCCAGCGTCGCCATGCAACCTGAGAAGATTACCTACGTCTCATGTAACCCAGCAACCATGGCGCGTGATATCAAACGCTATCAAGAGTTGGGCTATGAATTGAAGAAAGTACAGCCGGTGGATCTTTTTCCGCAGACGCATCACATCGAGTGTGTAGGTCTGCTCACTCGTGTGGAACGGTGATATAATAAGGTTTTGAGCAGCTCGGGGGAATCCTCGGATTGCCCTTTTTCCGTGTAAAAATGACTTTTTCATGGCGAACCGTAGAGTTGACAGAAATGTTATGGAGCCTTGAGTTGACGGGTTTTACACCGTAGAGTTGATAGCTTAGATGATTTTGGTAACGGTTACGTGATATAATATATTATCGAAATTCCATGGGAGACAAGGTTATGAAGCAGATTTTTATATTCTCAGATTCACAAAAAGATAATATTTCATATTTTGAACGTGAGCCGGCAATGCTAGTTTCCATGAATCGCAGTGACTTGCCTTATCTAAAAGAACAAGACTTTGCGAGTCATACAGCTATCTATGTTTTAATTGGTGGAAATAAACGCTACGTGGGCAATCTGCAGGCCAAACCATTTATCAACGGTTATATCAACACTTTTCTAAAGAAGATAAGAAATGGGTTGAGTCAGTTTTATTTTTCTCCAGAACAGATGGGAAACTATCAAAAGCTGATACCGATTATTTGGAGAAGCGACTCATTCAAGATTTCACTGAGAAATCAGATTACCAAATGATGAATTCAACTATTGGAAACAAATCTTATATTGGGAAGCTTTCAAAAGCCCAGTCAGATCAATTGTATGAGACTGTTTTTGAGATCATTGATGATATTGCAAATATTGATCTGTTTGGTGTTTCAGAGGGTGAATTAACGAATGAGGTTAGTCCATCAGATATGTTTGAAATTCAATATGATGGTCATACACTACAATCAAAGTCTGCAAGAGGTCTGTTTGTTGATTTCGTAAAATCAATGCTTGTCGACGATAAATACAAACAACAGATAGAAGAGTTAATAGCGCCAAATGCACCAACTGCTGGAGTCGTTTTAGGTAGAAAAGTTTCAACTTATAATGGCAGACCAATTTCAGCAGAAGTGGCTCCAGGTGTATGGCTATTCACAAATTTTTCAAGAAAAGATACTAAAAATAAGCTTGAAAAGTTAACTAAGCAGCTAGGAATTTCAGCTAAAATTAATTGGAAATAATGACGGGTGCACTCTGGTGAATGATTCCCTAGAGTGCCTTTTTATCACTCAAAACTCCAAAAAAGTACATAATAAGTTTAAAACGGTTAATTATAAAGTGGCATTCTGTGATATAACAATTCTATATTTATAGAATAATATTCCACTTTTGTGGACGGAGGAACTACATGGGTTTTAGTTATGAACGACTGTGGGAGTTAACGTTGAAAAGGAGAATTAACAAAACATCTTTGAGAGATATGGCTGGGATTACAAATTCGACATTATCTAGATTATCTAAAGATGAGACTGTTTCTATGGAGGCACTTGCAAGGCTATGTGAAGCACTTCAATGTCAACTAGAAGAGATTATTGAATATAAACTTGAAAATAAGGATAGGGTTGAATGATGTGCTATTTGGGAAATAAGACAAAATTGTTAACTTTTATTGAGAAAGTTATTGACAAATATAAAATTGAGGGAGAAACCTTTGCAGACTTATTTGCAGGAACTGGTTCGATAGGAGATTACTTTAAAGGGAAATATACGGTTTATTCAAATGACTATATGTATTTTTCTAAAGTAATAAGTGAAGCAAAGCTTTCGAATTTTAAGACACCAGATTTTAAAGAGTTTCACAAGAAGTATGGAGTAAGTCCATTTGAATGGCTGAATAAAAAACAGTATAAAACGGAAAAAAGTTATTTTACCTATAATAACTACACACCTCTCGCTGATAGAATGTATTTTACGGAAGATAACGCATTGAATATTGATGGAATGAGACTTGATATAGAAGAGTTGTTCCATGAAGGCTATATTTCAAAAGCAGAGTATTCGTATTTGTTAGCATCATTATTAGATTGAATTGCTAGATGCTCTTATAGATTTCTTCTTAAGATTTGAAAAAAGAGTGAGATAGATAACCCTAAATTTGTCGAGGTAATACCTTTAACGATGACTTTATACTATCGTTAAAAGGTTAAGTGGATATATTCCCACATAAGAAACCAAACTGAAAAACTATCAGTACTTAAATGAGGTCGTCATCAAGGGGGAGATGCTCTTCATTGTCTCCTCTCTCATGGAGCTTTTTCCCCTTTGTTAACTTGCTAGGAGTAGAGGTATCGACGATATCATCTATAATCGAGGCATCAGTGGTTTGAATACGGATGAATTTGTCCAGCATATCCATTCCCTGCTTTTGGATTTGAGACCGACTAAGGTTTTCAGCAATATCGGTACTAATGATATAACCGAGGAGACCTTATGGAAACCAGTGGTTCCACCATATGACGGCGTTCACCTATATGCCAATGCCTACTTAAAAGTCTATGAAGCTCTTGAACCCTACCTATTGGATTAAAAAAATATGAGAGAATTTCCAGTTCTTACTCGCTTTTTTCCCTTGATTACAGTACAATAGACGTCAAAAGTGAAAAATTGAAATGAGGTATCCCTATGTGGAAATGGTTTAAGCGACTCCTTATCCTCGTCATTGTGCTCTTTTTGGCAGTGGTGGCTCTACTTATTCCGGACAATATCGATAGTCAAGACCAATTAAAAAATGTATCACCACAAACATCTCTTGTTGATTTAGCCCAGGCTGGTATCGGTGGGGCATCCCTATCATCAGGTGGCCTTTCAACCAAGATTAATCTTGATAGTAATCAGTTTCGCCAAGTCCTAAAAGCAAGCATGGCTGAATCTAATGATGAGACCCTGCAAAACAGTACCGTAGAGTTGAATGATGCCTATCTAACAGCTAAGGTTCCCGTATCTCTTGGCCTTATCGAATCAACATTTAGCCTTGATTTTACGGTTAGCACTAACAAAGAAGTCATCCTACTAGATTTGGCAGGTGCCCACCTTGGTCGCCTTCCAGTTCCAAAATCACTGGTTCTGCCTTATCTCAAGAAGAGTATTGCCCAGTCTAGCAGTGGTGTTCGTATGGTTAACAACCAGATCCAGATCAAGCTTCCTGAAATAGGATACGAGATTGACCAAGCCACAGTTACCAACGGTAAGATGAAGGTGAGGCTTAATATTCCGATGTCCTTGCCAACAAGTTAGTAGTTTAAAATCATTTGTTCAAAAATAAAATCCAAAACCAAGTCTAAGCTGACTTGGTTTTTTACATGAGCAAAGTCGTTAGAGGGAGGACTACTTATATTTTTTCTAGGTTTCGGAATGAAGTGAATAACGTTGTTTAGATAAAAATGATATTAAATTGATTTTTTAAAACATAGATTATAGCGTTTACAAAAAAGTTGCGAATTTTCAGATACTAGTTTATAATATTAGAAAAAAGCATAAGGAGATTATTAAATGAGTGACTTAGTTTTAGGACTTGATATCGGTATAGGTTCTGTTGGTGTAGGTATCCTTAACAAAGTGACAGGAGAAATTATCCATAAAAACTCACGCATCTTCCCAGCAGCTCAAGCGGAAAATAACCTAGTACGTAGAACGAATCGTCAAGGAAGACGCTTGACACGACGTAAAAAACATCGTATAGTTCGTTTAAATCGTCTATTTGAGGAAAGTGGATTAATCACTGATTTTACGAAGATTTCAATTAATCTTAACCCATATCAATTACGAGTTAAGGGCTTGACCGATGAATTGTCTAATGAAGAACTGTTTATCGCTCTTAAAAATATGGTGAAACACCGTGGGATTAGTTACCTCGATGATGCTAGTGATGACGGAAATTCATCAGTAGGAGACTATGCACAAATTGTTAAGGAAAATAGTAAACAATTAGAAACTAAGACACCGGGACAGATACAGTTGGAACGCTACCAAACATATGGTCAATTACGTGGTGATTTTACTGTTGAGAAAGATGGCAAAAAACATCGCTTGATTAATGTCTTTCCAACATCAGCTTATCGTTCAGAAGCCTTAAGGATACTGCAAACTCAACAAGAATTTAATCCACAGATTACAGATGAATTTATTAATCGTTATCTCGAAATTTTAACTGGAAAACGGAAATATTATCATGGACCCGGAAATGAAAAGTCACGGACTGATTATGGTCGTTACAGAACGAGTGGAGAAACTTTAGACAATATTTTTGGAATTCTAATTGGGAAATGTACATTTTATCCAGACGAGTTTAGAGCAGCAAAAGCTTCCTACACGGCTCAAGAATTCAATTTGCTAAATGATTTGAACAATCTAACAGTTCCTACTGAAACCAAAAAGTTGAGCAAAGAACAGAAGAATCAAATCATTAATTATGTCAAAAATGAAAAGGCAATGGGGCCAGCGAAACTTTTTAAATATATCGCTAAGTTACTTTCTTGTGATGTTGCAGATATCAAGGGATACCGTATCGACAAATCAGGTAAGGCTGAGATTCATACTTTCGAAGCCTATCGAAAAATGAAAACGCTTGAAACCTTAGATATTGAGCAAATGGATAGAGAAACGCTTGATAAATTAGCCTATGTCTTAACATTAAACACTGAGAGGGAAGGTATTCAAGAAGCCTTAGAACATGAATTTGCTGATGGTAGCTTTAGCCAGAAGCAAGTTGACGAATTGGTTCAATTCCGCAAAGCAAATAGTTCCATTTTTGGAAAAGGATGGCATAATTTTTCTGTCAAACTGATGATGGAGTTAATTCCAGAATTGTATGAGACGTCAGAAGAGCAAATGACTATCCTGACACGACTTGGAAAACAAAAAACGACTTCGTCTTCAAATAAAACAAAATATATAGATGAAAAACTATTAACTGAAGAAATCTATAATCCTGTTGTTGCTAAGTCTGTTCGCCAGGCTATAAAAATCGTAAATGCGGCGATTAAAGAATACGGAGACTTTGACAATATTGTCATCGAAATGGCTCGTGAAACAAATGAAGATGATGAAAAGAAAGCTATTCAAAAGATTCAAAAAGCCAACAAAGATGAAAAAGATGCAGCAATGCTTAAGGCTGCTAACCAATATAATGGAAAGGCTGAATTACCACATAGTGTTTTCCACGGTCATAAGCAATTAGCGACTAAAATCCGCCTTTGGCATCAGCAAGGAGAACGTTGCCTTTATACTGGTAAGACAATCTCAATCCATGATTTGATAAATAATTCTAATCAGTTTGAAGTAGATCATATTTTACCTCTTTCTATCACATTCGATGATAGCCTTGCAAATAAGGTTTTGGTTTATGCAACTGCTAACCAAGAAAAAGGACAACGAACACCTTATCAGGCTTTAGATAGTATGGATGATGCGTGGTCTTTCCGTGAATTAAAAGCTTTTGTACGTGAGTCAAAAACACTTTCGAACAAGAAAAAAGAATACCTCCTTACAGAAGAAGATATTTCAAAGTTTGATGTTCGAAAGAAATTTATTGAACGAAATCTTGTAGATACAAGATACGCTTCAAGAGTTGTCCTCAATGCCCTTCAAGAACACTTTAGAGCTCACAAGATTGATACAAAAGTTTCCGTGGTTCGTGGCCAATTTACATCTCAATTGAGACGCCATTGGGGAATTGAGAAGACTCGTGATACTTATCATCACCATGCTGTCGATGCATTGATTATTGCCGCCTCAAGTCAGTTGAATTTGTGGAAAAAACAAAAGAATACCCTTGTAAGTTATTCAGAAGACCAACTCCTTGATATTGAAACAGGTGAACTTATTAGTGATGATGAGTACAAGGAATCTGTGTTCAAAGCCCCTTATCAACATTTTGTTGATACATTGAAGAGTAAAGAATTTGAAGACAGTATCTTATTCTCATATCAAGTGGATTCTAAGTTTAATCGTAAAATATCAGATGCCACTATTTATGCGACAAGACAGGCTAAAGTAGGAAAAGATAAGGCGGATGAAACTTATGTCTTAGGGAAAATCAAAGATATCTATACTCAGGATGGTTATGATGCCTTTATGAAGATTTATAAGAAGGATAAGTCAAAATTCCTCATGTATCGTCACGACCCACAAACCTTTGAGAAAGTTATCGAGCCAATTTTAGAGAACTATCCTAATAAGCAAATGAATGAAAAAGGGAAAGAGGTACCATGTAATCCTTTCCTAAAATATAAAGAAGAACATGGCTATATTCGTAAATATAGTAAAAAAGGCAATGGTCCTGAAATCAAGAGTCTTAAATACTATGATAGTAAGCTAGGCAATCATATTGATATTACTCCGAAGGATAGTAACAATAAAGTTGTCTTACAGTCAGTTTCTCCATGGAGAGCGGATGTCTATTTCAATAAGACTACTGGAAAATACGAAATCCTCGGATTGAAATATGCTGATTTACAATTTGAAAAAGGGACAGGAACATATAAGATTTCCCAGGAAAAATACAATGACATTAAGAAAAAAGAGGGTGTAGATTCTGATTCAGAATTCAAGTTTACACTTTATAAAAATGATTTGTTACTCGTTAAAGATACAGAAACAAAAGAACAACAGCTTTTCCGTTTTCTTTCTCGAACTATGCCTAAACAAAAGCATTATGTTGAATTAAAACCTTATGATAAACAGAAATTTGAAGGAGGTGAGGCGTTAATTAAAGTGTTGGGTAACGTTGCTAATGGTGGTCAATGCATAAAAGGGCTAGGAAAATCAAATATTTCTATTTATAAGGTAAGAACAGATGTCCTAGGAAATCAGCATATCATCAAAAATGAGGGTGATAAGCCTAAGCTAGATTTTTAATATTAATTGTTAGAAAGTGTTGCAATTATAGTTATCATATACTATAATAATAGTGTAAGGGACGCCTTACACAGTTACTTAAATCTTGCAGAAGCTACAAAGATAAGGCTTCATGCCGAAATCAACACCCTGTCATTTTATGGCAGGGTGTTTTCGTTATTTAAAGAGGAGAAGAAATGACTTGGAGAGTTGTACATGTCAGTCAAAGCGAGAAGATGCGCTTAAAGCTTGATAACTTATTAGTGCAAAAGATGGGACAAGAGTTTACGGTGCCACTAAGTGATATTTCGATAATCGTTGCAGAAGGTGGGGATACAGTTGTTACCCTTCGTCTATTAAGTGCCTTAAGTAAATATAATATTGCTTTAGTTGTTTGTGATAATGAACATTTACCAACAGGGATTTATCACTCACAAAATGGGCACTTTAGAGCGTACAAGCGCTTGAAAGAACAGCTGGATTGGTCTCAGAAACAAAAGGACAAGGCATGGCAGATTGTAACTTATTATAAAATCAATAACCAAGAGGATGTCCTAGCCATGTTTGAAAAAAGTCTGGACAACATTAGATTACTTTCAGACTATAAAGAGCAGATAGAACCTGGTGATAGAACGAATAGAGAGGGACATGCTGCCAAGGTCTACTTTAATGAGCTCTTTGGTAAACAATTTGTCAGAGTAACTCAGCAAGAAGCTGATGTCATCAATGCTGGTTTAAACTATGGCTATGCTATCATGAGGGCTCAGATGGCTAGAATAGTGGCGGGTTATGGTTTAAATGGCCTATTAGGAATCTTCCATAAAAATGAATACAATCAGTTTAATTTGGTTGACGATTTGATGGAGCCATTTAGACAGATTGTAGATGTTTGGGTATATGATAATCTACGAGATCAGGAATTCCTTAAGTATGAGTATAGGTTGGGATTGACAGATTTACTCAATGCTAAAATCAAATATGGCAAAGAGACCTGTTCAGTGACAGTTGCTATGGACAAATATGTCAAAGGCTTTATCAAATATATTTCGGAAAAAGATAGCAGTAAATTCCACTGCCCAGTGGTATCAAGTTTAGAGTGGAGAAAATAAGATGAGGTATGAAGCGTTGAGATTATTATGTTTTTTTGATTTACCAATGGAATCCAAGGATGAAAAAAGAATTTATCGTAATTTTCGTAAAGAATTAATTTCAAATGGGTTTGAAATGTTACAATTTTCGGTCTATTATCGCACTTGTCCTAATAGAAGCTTTGCAAATAAATTTTATAAGAAGCTAAAGATGAGCAATCTGCCTGCTGGAAATGTGAGACTTTTGGCGGTTACTGAAAAGCAATTTTCAGAGATGACATTAATTATAGGTGGCAAAACTAAGCAAGAGGAAATCGTCAGTGATAATAAGTTGGTGGCCATATGAAATTTTTTGTACGACATCCTTACAAAGATCGTATTGAATTGAATATCGGTGCAATCACACAAATTGTTGGTCAAAATAATGAACTCAAATATTATATTTGGCAGATTTTGAGCTGGTATTTTGGTGGAAAAAAATACTCAAGTGAGGACTTAAGTATTTTTGATTATGAGGAGCCTACCATACTTGATGAGGCCAGAGAAATAGTGAAACGAAGTAGCTATCACTATATCGACATTTCAAGTTTTAAGGATTTACTGGAGCAGATGGAATACAAGAAAGGAACACTTGCTCACGGTTACCTTCGTAAAATTGTCAATCAAGTTGATATTGTAGGCCATTTGGAGAAAATTAATGAACAAGTAGAGCTTATTGAAGAAGCTATGAATCGGCATATAAACTTAAACTGTGGACAGGTAGAATACCATTTGGAGAATCTCCCTCTAACACTAGACCAACTACTCACAAAAAATTTTAGCCCATTTTTTGCCATTGAGAACAAGAATCTATCTTTTGAATGGGTTTCTAATATTGATAAACTATCCCTCTTTTTAGAAATGTTAGACCATCTTCTTTCACAAACAACAGAGAAGTATCTCATTGTGCTAAAAAATATTGATGGCTTTATCTCAGAAGAATCTTATACTATTTTTTATAGGCAAATCTGTCATCTGGTCAAGAAGTATCCAAATCTAACCTTTATTTTGTTTCCTAGTGACCAAGGCTATTTAAAAATTGATGAAGAAAATAGTAGGTTCGTCAATATTTTATCTGACCAGGTGGAGCATTTGTATGATGTTGAGTTTATGTATGAAAGGGTAATGAAATATTATCCAAGTAATGATTTTCCGACGAGAGAAGGCTTTAGGATGTCTTTAGAAACTGTGACACCTTATTTATTGACAAAAATGCTGAGACAACCTAGTCTCTCACTTGTTGATTCAGTAATATTGAATATCCTAAATCAGCTGTTTCATTTTAGTTACCGTATAAGATGTTCTCAGACACCTGATAAGGAACTATTACAGAAATTTTTAGAAAGTAAGGATTGACAAGGACAGTTATTGATTTTATAATCACTATGTGGGTATGAAAATCTCAAAAATCATTTGAGGTTTTTGTACTCTCAAGATTTAAGTAACTGTACAACATGATGATGAAGTATCGTCATCTACTAACGTTTTTGTACTCTCAAGATTTAAGTAACTGTACAACCTTCACCTCAAATCTTAGAGCTGGACTAAAGTTTTTGTACTCTCAAGATTTAAGTAACTGTACAACATGTCTGAAAAATAACCGACCATCATTACTGTTTTTGTACTCTCAAGATTTAAGTAACTGTACAACGAAGCTCATCATGTTAAGGCTAAAACCTATGTTTTTGTACTCTCAAGATTTAAGTAACTGTACAACTAGTCTAAATAGATTTCTTGCACCATTGTAGTTTTTGTACTCTCAAGATTTAAGTAACTGTACAACATTCGTGAAAAAATATCGTGAAATAGGCAAGTTTTTGTACTCTCAAGATTTAAGTAACTGTACAACTCTAGGCTCATCTAAAGATAAATCAGTAGCGTTTTTGTACTCTCAAGATTTAAGTAACTGTACAACTAAAAACATGGGGCGGCGGTAATAGTGTAAGGTTTTTGTACTCTCAAGATTTAAGTAACTGTACAACACAACCAGCAAAGAGAGCGCCGACAACATTGTTTTTGTACTCTCAAGATTTAAGTAACTGTACAACTATAACACAGGTTTAGAGGATGTTATACTTGTTTTTGTACTCTCAAGATTTAAGTAACTGTACAACCTAGAAGCTCAAGCGGTAAAAGTTGATGGCGGTTTTTGTACTCTCAAGATTTAAGTAACTGTACAACCTTTGAGGGCAAGCCCTCGCCGTTCCATTTGTTTTTGTACTCTCAAGATTTAAGTAACTGTACAACAACTACCAAGCAAATCAGCAATCAATAAGTGTTTTTGTACTCTCAAGATTTAAGTAACTGTACAACCTATAAGTGACAATCAGCGTAGGGAATACGGTTTTTGTACTCTCAAGATTTAAGTAACTGTACAACATCAGTGCGGTATATTTACCCTAGACGCTAGTTTTTGTACTCTCAAGATTTAAGTAACTGTACAACAACAGTTACTATTAATCACGATTCCAACGGGTTTTTGTACTCTCAAGATTTAAGTAACTGTACAGTTTGATTCAACATAAAAAGC
>OLNL01003247.1_pt1 | contig 10976 bp, 7 predicted proteins | sample 1672181 | NCBI WGS metagenome assembly OLNL01 (sample SAMEA3136656, study PRJEB25190) | human gut metagenome | biome: human gut; feature: human-associated habitat; material: faeces | place: Austria | collected 2013
ACTGCGGGTTCATCACGCCGCGCGGCTACCGCATGTTCAGATCCAGGCCCGTCAGCCGCATGGCCGCCAGGCACGAGGCGCTGGCCCGCGACATCCTCGAGATCCATGCCGATTTCTTCATGGCCGTGTACGGGTACCGCAAGACGCACGCCCGGTTGTTGGCGCGGGGCCGGGATCCGGCCGAGATCGGCCGCGACCAGGTGATGAACGTCATGCGGGAATCGGGAATCCGCGGCGTGCGCCGCGGCAGGACGCCCGTCACCGCCAAACCGGCGAGGGGCGCGGGCGGCAGGCCCGACCTCGTGGAACGCGGGTTCGAGGCGGAGGCGCCGAACCGGCCGCACGTGGCCGACATCACCTACGTGCGCATGGCCAACGGCTCGTTCGGCCACACGGCGTTCGCCGCCGACGTGTTCGCCCGCAGGATCGTCGGATGGGCGTGCGCCACCACCATGGACACCAGGGAGCTGCCGCTGCAGGCGCTGGAACAGGCGATATCATGGGCCGCCTCGCATGGCGGCACGGACGGTCTCGTGCACCATTCCGACCATGGCGCGCGGTGCATCGGCCTCGTGTACACCACCGGGGTCGGGGAATTCGGCATGCTTCCCTCGGCCGGCACGGTCGGCGACTCGTACGGCAACGCCATGGCCGAGAGCGCCGACGGCGCGTGCAAGACCGAGCTCGTCTGGCGACGCAAGCCCTTCCGGGATTTGAGGGACCTGGAATTGGCGACGTTCCGGTGGGTCTCGTGGTGGGGGCTCGAAGCGTCTGCACCGGTCCTTGGGCTACAGGACACCGGAACGGACCGAAACCGAGTATTATGCAAACCAAGCGGCGCAAGCCGTCCCACTATAAGGGCGGAACAAAAATCAGGCCATATCAATTCACTGGTTTCGATGGTTGAATTCTGCGATTGCTTCTTGGTTTTCTCCTCGGATTCCTTTGCGGCCTTGGCTTTGGCGGCTTTGTCAGCCTTGTCCTTGGCGGTCTGCTTGTCGATGCTCGCCTGCACCAGCTTCGACGCCTTGTTCACGGATCTGAGCCACGCTTTCTGCGATGTCAGATCCTTGCGGGCCTGCTCTCCGACAACGCGCAACCGAGCCGTACCATCGGACGCGTCGCAGACATAGTCATCGGCTGCGATCGGCTTCTGCGACCCGAGGGCATTGGCAAGATCCGCAAGCAGCGATGCATCGTCCAGCTTCTCCTCACTGGTTTTGGAAAGTTTTTCAGCGGTTTCATACTCCGATTTCGCCTTGCTCTCCGAAGCTTTGACGCTGCTGACCGCGCTTTGGCAGGCGGACAGCTGGCTACCGCGCTGACGGTTGCTCCATATCATCCATCCACACACCGCCGAAACCACAATCAAAACCACAACCAATGCCGCGATCACCGTGATCGTTTTCTTCGAAATCCCACGTCGATGAGGCTCATCCGGCGGAAAATCCTGAGCCATTTGCGACAGATCGATCGGCCGGCCATCCTGGTCGAGATAACCTTGCGGAGTGGTCAGAACCGGAATCGGAACCGTCTGCATGTCCTGCAGCGATCCGGCATCGGGTGCCGTCAACGGCGCTCCGCAATTGGCGCAGAAATCGCCGCCGTTGTTCGCAGTGCCGCAATGCGGGCAAAAATCGTATCGCGCCATCGTTTCCCTCTTCTTCGGACGCTCTCTTCATTATCGCAGGACGGTCACGACGAAGCCCGCTCATCGCATCAGTCGCTGCGGGTGGGGATGTACGGCAGGATGGCCGCCGCAACGCCGCTGACAGGCATGGTCTGAAGCCAAATCCGTCCAGGTCCCGTCAGCACGGTGTTGAACAGTCCTTCGCCGCCGAACAGTTTGTTCTTCAATCCTGGAACCTGACGGATCTCCATCTGCACGCTAGAGGTGAATCCTGCGATATTGCCGGTGTCCACCACCAATTGCTGGCCGGGCTGGAGATCATAAGTGACTACATCACCGTCGATTTCCGCGAAAGCGATGCCGCAGCCGCTCAGCCGCTGCATGATGAATCCTTCGCCGCCGAACAGGCCCGTGCTGAATCTTTTGCTGAAATGGATCGACAGTTGGACGCCCACTTCCGAGGCGAGGAACGCGCTTTTCTGCAGAATCAGATCCTGACCGGGCTGGATGTTCATGGCGAGGATCTGGCCGGGAAAGCTCGAGCCGAACGTGATGGAGCCTTCTCCACGGGCGGTGTAGATGTTCTGGAACAGGTTCTCACCGGAGAACGCTTTGGAGAACATGCCTCCGATTCCACCGGCCCTAGTCTCCATCTGCATGTTCGGCGTCATCCACACCATGGATCCGCCTTCGGTGATCATCTGCTCACCATTGGCGAGTCCGCATGTGACGACGGGGAATGTTCCACCGCTGATCTCGTATCTCATAGTGCTCTTTCTCTTCTGTCACCTGTTTTCTGTCGTAGCTGCCGTGCGAGGCGTTTGCGGCACTTCTCTCATGGATCTCCAGCAGACAGCTTCAGCCTATCGCAATTCTATAATTACAACGATAGCAATCCTTCGCACGGATTATCGGACGGAATGGCCATGTCGCTTAATAAATGTAGCCAATGTAGCCTAATTTTACGTTGATTCCATTAAGTGCGTCTAACTGGCGAGCAGTGTGACGGATACACCAGATGCATTAGGTAATGCAGATGGACATGTGTCCGTCCAGGCAACGAACCAGCGCACTCTGTGCTGATTCCTCGGCGATAGTGACGCGTCAGCGAATTGCACATGCATATAGAAAAAGCCGGACGATGGACTTCGTGGCCAACACCCGTATCGGGCGCGTCTGTCAATCCACCATCCGGCAACGCGACTGCTTCTAAGACCTGGCTGACACGAATACTCCTGTCAATCCTGCTCGAATCAAAGGCTACGAGACGAACGTGAAGAGCGCCGGCAAGTTTAAGAGCGACGAAGTCCAATCGATTATCTACGAGAAGATGCCGGCACTCACCAACACTGTCGAACAAACCATGATCAAGAACGGCGTCGATGCTCTCATCTACCCGACCATGAGATGTGTCGCCAGCGTCCGCCATGACGCCAAGGACAGCACCTACAAGTGCGACAGCGACGACCCATACGCCGCCTCCTATCTGGCTAGCAGCGCGCACCTGCCGGAAATCAGCGTCCCCGCCGGTCGTGACAGTCAGAACATGCCAATCGGACTCTCCTTCGCCGGCGCACAAGACAGCGAGCGAATACTACTAGGCCTCGCTGCCGCCTATGAGAAGATAAGTCCGTACAAGAACGGCGACGGTCTGGAGCTCGACTGATTTGAAAGAACAAAGTGGGTTTGCCTCACCATTGGAGCAAGCCCACTTTCGTTATTCACATTAATGGGATGAATCAATCAGTTTGACTTCTTCGGCGCGCTCTCCGTAGGTGAGTATCGTTGTCGAGCAACCATTGTCGGTCACGGCAATCGAATTGCCAATGCAGGTCCAACCAGCCCATGCTCCATCAACAACTGGACCGATATTGCTAACTGAGAATACATCCACCCCGAATTTTGATGAGAGATGGCGGAAAGGCATCTTCCACTCCTCTCCATATGCTTCTCCTAATCGTTCAGGAGGTACAGCCCATGACGATGGTGCGAGAATCATCTTGGCGCCCATTTTCGCCATGGCTTCGCCAATCATGATCGATTCCATGTGGTTGTCGGCGCATATGTCGATGCCGATTCGACCATACTTAGTGTCGAACACGTTGACCGAGGTTCCGGAAGTATACATGTCTTCGACATCGGGAACGAGGTTGATTTTCCTATGCTTGCCTAACAGTTCCCCGGTATTTGAGATGAATACCGCGGAGTTATATACATGGTCGCCTTCACGTTCCGTGATTCCGGCGATGATACCGATATCGAAGTCGACCGCCATATCTCTTATTCTCTGATATGTACTCCCCTCTGGGATAGGTTCCGCCTGCTCGGCGGCCGAATCAGCTGCCCATCCGAGGTCGCAGCATTCTGGGAACAGGGCGACATCGGCGTCCCCGACTAGGGACAGCAGCTCCCTCATATGCCACAGATTCCGTTTGAGCTCGTTGGGTTGCACACGCATCTGCATCATTGCGATGGTGGTCATAGTTAACTCCTCGTTGATCCTAAAAAATAGAGAAGGGTGGCCCGATGCAGTCGAAACATCAAGCCACGCCAACTCCTGAACGATTCCAAGCCGAAAGAGAAAGGGGATGGGAGCCTGGAACCCTTCAGAAGGCCTATCAGTGGGTGCCCTCGTATTCGCTGGCCCAACCGTCAACGTATGCGGTCTTCACCGCATCCCATTTTCCGGTGCCCTGCGCGTATTCGAGCATCGCACTGCCGACGCCGTCTTTCCACTGTTGGGAGGGCATGAACATAATGCCGGCCCAAGACACATCCTGCTTACCGGCGTCAGCCATCTCCTGATCGGCTTGGACAATCGGGTTCGACGACTTCATGTCACTGAACGACTTGAATGGCGTGACGAAGCCCATGTCATCGGTCATGGCCTTCTTACCCTTGTCACTGGTGATGACCCATTTGAGGAAGTCCTTGGTGGCTTGCTGGTCGGCTTCGGACACCTTGTTGTTGATGGCCCAGTAGTTGTCGCCAGAACCGGTCGCCAGACCCTTTTCCTCTTCGCCGGGCAGACCCATGTAGATTGGGATGGCGCCAACCATGTCGGCCTTGACGCCTTCCTTCTGCAGGTCACTCCACGCCCAGGTTCCGTTCTGGTAGAAAACACCCTCACCGAGAGCGAACTCAGAGGTCGCATCATTACCGGTCTTGGCGCTCAGTTCAGTCGGAGAGACGGTGGAATCCTTCAAATACAGGTCGAACGTCTGCTTGAACTCCGGAAGATAAGTGCCCTTGATGGTCGCAGGCTGTTCAGTCACACCGTCCAGCTCGTACGACAATGGGATGGCGGCCAACTGTTCCTTGAAACGCCAGTCGGAACTGGAGTCGAATCCGGCTGAGGTGAACGCGCCTTTGACGCCAAGATCATCCTTATGCTCTTGAATCTCATCAGCGACGGTCTTCAACGCTTTGAACCCGACCAAATCGTCGATGCTCTTGATGGTCGACCAGTCCGCCTGGAAATACTTATTGAGCAGATCCTTGTTGTAGATCAACCCGTAGGATTCGATGACGAACGGGACGCCAAGGATTTCACCGTTATCGCCTTTCAGTGCAGTGCTCTGGTCTCGCAGCTGCTTATAGGGTTCGCTGTCTGACATGTCGGCTGTGTACTTCTTCCAGCGGGCCAAGCCCACATTGCCGGACACCTGGAACAATGTCGGTGCATTGTCTTTCGCGATTTCGGATTTCAACGTCTGCTCATACGTGCCGGAGGCCGCGGTCTGCACGGTGGTTTTGATTCCGGTCTCCTTCTGATATTCTTCGGCCAACGCCTTCCACTTGTCGGAGGCTTCCGGCTTCAGATTCAGGTAATAGACACGACCCTTGTCGCTGTCACCACCTGTATCGGAGCCGCAGGCGGACACGCCGGCAATCATCATCAAGGCAGCCGTTGCTGTGGCGATTATCTTGATTGTCTTGTTCATCATTGAACCTTCCTTTTGTTTTCCTTTTCATTGAGACAAAAAGCTCTTACATGACCTCATACGTGAAGGTCTTCAATCGGTCGAGCACGTATTCGCTTTCCTCCAGCCACGGCAAACCGACCGGGAATATGTGTCCCAGTGCTTCGCCTTTTGCTGGTCGGATATCATGTAGCTCAAAATCGACATGGTTACGCGCCAATGCGTCAGCCAGTGCAAGTGACTCATATTGGATAAAGTCATCGCTACTGGTTGTCAGGAACAATGGCGGCAGCTTGCCGGTCAGATTCCTGAGCGAATAGATTTTCGAACACTCGGCTGCATCGATGAACCGGCCGAACAACGGTTTGGCGAGGGTGCGAAGCAGATCCGGCTCATTATCGTCAGCGATCGGAGTATCATCCACATATTCACTGAGATCGAATTTGCCGGACACCAAGGCACCGAACTTAAGATTTGTCTGCTTGAATCCCAGTTTTTCCCGATCCAGCAATTCTGGGTCGGATTGGATTGCAAGCGTGTACAGGGATAGACAGCCTCCGGCGGAATCCCCGGTGATACCCATACGATTCGGGTCGATCGGATACTCATCCGCATGATTCTGCAACCAGCTAATGGCCGCGTTCACGTCCTGCAATTGTCCGAGGAAATCGGCTTGTGGGTAAACGCGATAGCTGATGGAGATAACCGCGAATCCGCGTCGGGCCAATGCGATGCAGAAGTTGCGGTTGAGCTCCTTGTAGCCGTAGACAAATCCGCCTCCGTGCACGTCGATGTAGACAGGCAAATTGTGAGCGGCGCACATTATCGCGTCGTGTGGAATGTAGATGTCGAGTTGGTGGGCTCGGGTCCCATCGTCGATGTACGGGATGTCGGTGAATTCGTCGATATCATCGGCTGCACCGTAGTAAGGCATACGGTTGCGGTCAGTTGTGCTGCAGTCGACGCGCATTTGCAGGATGACGTCGTAAATGTTCTTGGGAAGACCTTCCAAGTCTTCCTCGACCGGCGTCCATGCCTGATATTCCTGCCGATTTTCGGCAGAGATTTCGACACTCATTGTCGTCCTCCTTGTTGCGTTTGCTTCGTTGCTTGCGCTTTGAATTGCTGTTAGCTTATATCCAGCGGAGTTTTTTGCAAACGAAAGCAATGTTCGGGCGTGGCGTATTTTTGTTGTAATTTAAGGGGGTTTGCTCAGTTTCGTTGCTGTTCTATCGATTTATTCATGTCTTATTTTGCAATCGTTTGTTTTCTGATGCCGACGACTCTTTCCAAAATGAATAGTTCTCCATATACAAAGAATGTTGAAAGCGGGTTACCCCAGTCACCCCCTTCGCAATCCGGCGGCATATTCATCAAGCACGTCAAGAATGCCACGATGCTCGTATACAACACTGCGTTGCTTTCCTGTACGCGCCATCACAACGCCACGCTCACTCAAAGTTTTGATCGCACGCTCCGCTTGCGGTTTGGACAGTCCCACTGTTCGCTGCAGGTATCGCGTGTTGATAATCGGCTGAGCAATCAAATTCGGCAGCACACGCCAAACGGCGGCATCGGAACGCACACCGCGCAGATTCGAACGCGCTTCATCCAACTGTTCGCATAAATCATCGATGAGTTTCCTGCCGCTTGTCGCGGCGAACCGACAAGCCTGTGCGAATCGTCTGACAATCGGCGCGGCATCACCTTCACGGAAAAGGGTCAATGCTGCGAAATAGTCCTCGGTATCATGCAGCAAACCGGCGGAAACGGGAGGCGTGGTATTACGCGACAATCCCTTATTGCGAAGAATCGCATGCACCAGCGCACGCCCGCACCGACCATTGCCGTCAGCGAATGGGTGAATGGTCTCGAACTGCGCGTGAGCAATCGCACATTGCGCGACCACCGACAAATCATCACGCTTGATGAACTCAAGCAGATCCGCCATCGCGCCAGCGATCAGCTCAGGCTGCGGACCGACATGAGCAGCGCCACGTGGCGAATAACCATCGGTACCAACCCATACCAGATTGGTACGGTACGTACCCGCGTATTTTCCCCAACCTCGTTGAGCGGAGAGCAGGGCCTCATGCATGGCAAGAATATTGTTTTCCGTCATGCTATCGCCCAACTTCAGCGCAGCCTCCATGGCACGCACATTGCCAACCACGACCGCCGCATTGTCGCTCGTGCCCTCATCAATAGTTTCCAACGCAAGATTCTTCGCACCGACCGTCAGATTTTCTATCTGGGAAGACGACGAAGCTTCCGTGCGCAGCAGCACCGCGCTCATTGGACCAAGCACATGGCTACCCTCCCCCAGTTTCGCAGCAGCATAGGCGTCGAAAGACGCCAGCGCACATGATGCCTCCTCACAATCCGCAAGCAACTCGGAGGGAAAAACAAAACGCAAATCCGCAAGACTGATTGGAATAGTCGACTCATATTCGCCATTGCCACGAGAACGACGGGACCGTGAGACAGGAGCATCTTCCGGAATATGCCAGACATGGTGCTCTTTTCCGAGCGGAGGAATTACAAGGCTTTCATCACTATCCATGTTTCCCTCTTCCAGTTAGCTACACTTATTGAATTAAGTGTAGCTTAATTCTGCGTTAGCTACACTTATTTGAATAAATGTAGCTAACTAACGGGCGGTGCGACGGATACATTAGATGCACTAGGTAATGCGGATGGACATGCACGTCTGCCCAGGCAAACGAGTCAGCGCAGCTCTGCGATAATTTCGCGTCGATGGCGACGTATCGGCGAATCGCATTTACATATAGAAAAAGCCGGACGGCGGATTTTCGGCGGCATACCCATATTGGGCATGCCCTTCAAATCCGGCCGTCCGGCAACGCGACTGCTTCTCAAGAATGTGTGCTTGACTCACATGGATGGTACTGAGAACCATTCGCTTAACGATCTGCTTCCGCATGCTTCGGCCACGTCAAACAACGCGGTCACGCGCACGGACACAAATCAAGTCTTGCGCGGTTCGAGCCGCGGTGGACAATGCCACGGCGGCTCGAAAGCCAAAGGATTACTCTAGCCGCAGCTTGGAATAATCGCAAGCCGATCGAAATCCGTGAAGTTCATGAAAACTTATGAAAGTCCACAAACTTCACGGAATACCAATTTAAACCTTGGCTTGGTTCAGGCCTTGGCGACTTCCACGGCCAGCTCGGAGCCTTCGGCGCCGGCTTCCACGCTCACGCTGTCGGCGGAGGTGTCGTGTGCCACCAGATCCTTGAACTGTTCGATCTTCGTCACGTCGCCGGCCGGAACGGTCAGCTTCAGCGTGATGCGGTCGGAGATCTCCAAACCGGCGGCCTTGCGGGCCTCCTGCACGGCGCGGATCACGTCGCGGGCGTAGCCTTCGGCCAGCAGGTCGTCGTTCAGTTCGGTGTCGAGGATCACGAAGCCACCGGTCGGCAGTGCGGCGGACACGGAGTTCGCGGCTTCCTGCGCGTCCTTCTCCTCCACACGGTTGATCAGCTCGTATTCGCCTTCCTCAAGCGCGATATCGCCGTTCGGGGTCTCGCACACCGGCACGCCGGCGGCGTCCACATGCCAGGCACCGCTCTTGGACGCCTTGATGGCGAACTGCACGTCCTTACGCAGGCGCTTGCCGGCCACACGCGCGTTCACGCGCAGCTCGTTCACGATCTTCAGACCCTGGGAGCCGGCGTCCTCCAGCGTGCAGAACTCGATGTCTTTCACGTTGAGCTCGCCCTTCAGCACATCGCTGTATGCGGCGACCGCATCCGGGTTCTCGACCACCACGGTCAGCTTGGCGAGCGGCTGGCGCACGCGAATCTGCTTGGCCTTACGCATGGAAAGCGTGCCGGAAACAACCTCACGCACCTTCTCCATCGCGTCCACTAGCTTGGCATCGTCCTGCAGCACGGCACCCAGCTCAGTGGTCTCGCCGGTCTTCTCGTCGGCAAGGAACGGCCAGTCGGCCAGATGCACGGATTCGCCGCCAGTCAGGCCGCGCCACACGGCTTCAGCCTCCATCGGAGCCAGCGGAGCCAACACGCGCATGAAGGTTTCCAGCACGGTGTACAGCGTGTTGAACGCGTTCTCATCACCGGCACCGAAACGCTCACGGTTGTTGCGGATGTACCAGTTGGTCAGCACGTCGATGAAGTCGCTCGCCGCATCGCACGCGTCGGAAATGTAGAAGTTGTCCAGCGCATGCTGGGTCTTCTCCACCAAGCGGCGCAGGCGGGCCAGCAGATAGCGGTCCATTTCCGGCAGCCCCGCCACTTCGTCGGCGCGAAGCTTGCGCGCGTCGTACCCGGCCGCGTTCGCGTACAGGGTGAAGAAGTAGTAGGAGCTCCACACCGGCAGCATGACCTGGCGGACGGTGTCGCGGATGCCGTCGGCGGTGACGATGAGGTTGCCGCCGCGCAGGATCGGCGAGCTCATCAGGAACCAACGCATGGCGTCGGAGCCGAAGTCGTTGAACACGCCGTTCACGTCCGGGTAGTTGCGCAGGTGCTTCGACATCTTCTGTCCGTCGGAGCCGAGCACGATACCGTGGCAGATCACGTTCTTGAACGCCGGCCTGTCGAACAGGGCGGTGGCCATGACGTGCTGCACGTAGAACCAGCCACGGGTCTGGCCGATGTATTCCACGATGTAGTCGCACGGGAAGTGCTGTTCGAAGGTTTCCTTTTTCTCGAACGGGTAATGGTACTGGGCGAAGCTCATCGAACCGGATTCGAACCAGCAGTCCATCACGTCGCTGATGCGGTGCATGTGGCTCTTGCCGGTCGGGTCGTCCGGGTTGACGCGGGTCAGCTCGTCGATGTACGGGCGGTGCATGTTGATGTTGCCCTCATGATCGCGCGGGTAGTCACCGAAATCGGCCTTCAGCTCGTCGAGCGAGCCGTACACGTCCACGCGCGGATACTTCGGATCGTCCGAAACCCACACCGGAATCGGGGAACCCCAGAAGCGGTTGCGGGAGATCGACCAGTCGCGTGCGTTCGCCAGCCACTTGCCGAACTGGCCGTCCTTCACGTTGTCCGGAATCCAGTTGATCTGCTGGTTGAGTTCAAGCAGACGATCCTTGATCTTGGTCACGGAGACGAACCAGGAGCTCACCGGCTTGTAGATCAGCGGCGTGGCGCAACGCCAGCAGTGCGGGTAGGAGTGCACGTAGCTCTTCTCCTGGAAGAGGATGGCGCGCTGCTCTTCGGGGATGCGGGCCAGCGGGCCATCGCCGGCGCGCAGGTTGCGCAAGATCGGCTTGTTGGCATCGAACACGTACAGGCCCTCGTAATCCGGGCACAGCGACGTGAACTTGCAGCCCGCGTCGAGCACGTCAACGCTCTTGATGCCCTTGGCGTTGAGCGTGTTCATATCGTCCTCGCCGTACGGAGCCTGATGCACGAGGCCGGTACCTT
>OLNL01003253.1_pt1 | contig 10954 bp, 8 predicted proteins | sample 1672181 | NCBI WGS metagenome assembly OLNL01 (sample SAMEA3136656, study PRJEB25190) | human gut metagenome | biome: human gut; feature: human-associated habitat; material: faeces | place: Austria | collected 2013
ACGGATAGGGATATTCCCCCTCTGCTTTGGAAAACGAACGACTTTCCCCCGATTTCTCAAACGAAAAAGCGCGAACTGCATCATATTTCGGATCCTGATATGCCCGCAAATCATCCTGCCAGTATTTTTGAGAACGATAGTAACCCAATGTGTGCCGGGCCTGCTGCAAGGTGTGTTCCATAGCCGTACACGCCGTTGTGCCAATAAGCTGATATTGGGTAAATAACAGATAGGCTTTTGCCGGATCGGTGGCCGGTGCATTCAAGGCAAGCAAATGCAGAATCGCTTCGATCGCCGCAAATCTGGCAAGCGGCATAGGCTCTTCCATGCCTTGAAATCGTGCCGCAAGAGGAGCGTACCAGCCGTCCCTGCTCTTATTCATCATTGCATGCTGCCTCCTTCTTCGTAATTGCGGTTTTCAGCGTCTTCAGAGTCACGCACTCTACATTCTTTTGATCCTTCAGTACGCAGTTGATGATCGCGGTATAGTTTCGCTGATTGACCGTATATTCGTTGGGAATCGCAAAATAGCCGCGCGCATAGTCCCCGGAAGGAAATCCACCGTCATTCTGAATCTTCGTGCGGAGCGCGATAGGATTTCGATATGCCTTTGCATCGATTTCCCAAATATCCCCGTCAGGGAACCGGATCTCCACATCATAGCGGTCCATCTGCGGCCACAACGCCCATCGAAGTTCCTTTTTCTCACAAAACGCCGCAATTTCAAGTTCAAGCTTTCCCGGCGCGGCAAAATACCGCATAATGCCTTTCTTTAACCGATAGAGATCACCAGCCGAAATATCCAGCTTCATCTCATCCGTGAGTTCGGGGAGGGTATCTGTGCAATGCGTCGAATGACAGCTGTATCCGTATTTTCCTTGCATCATCGTCCATCCGCACCGAGGACAGCGGTAGCTTTCCTCCGTAATTTCCTCGTAGGCAAACTGGAAGGCATCTCTGGCCATCGGATCATCGGCCAGCTCAAGAGACATGGTGCGCCTATCCTCGAGTGTGATAATCGGATGCTCGATGATATATCTTCTGACCCTGCAGTAATCTTCTTGACTTAACGTAATTATTTTTTCATAGAGAATACGCTCATCTGTTCCATTCATGATGTCACTGTCCTGCGTTTCCAGGAACTCATAGCAATCCGAGCTGGGAACATATACGTTACCGGCTTTTTGATACGCAAAGGCGTCATAGGCATAAAACGGCTCTTCCTGAAGATGCAATTGCTCGACAGCTCCCGATTCCCATGTATCGAACCATTTCTCAACAGGTCTGGTGATAAAATGCGTAAGGAAAGAGACCTCGTCGGGATACTCGACAGCGGCTTGGCTCCCCGCCCATTGACTTGCGGCCAAAAACATGTTGATCCCATGCTGCATGGCTTTGCTGTAGGGATACCTTGTCGGTTCCGTCTGCAGAAGCTGTTCTTTCTCAATCAATCCTTTTGCGATCAGCGCAAATGTTTTTCGCATAAATGCCGTATCCATGGAAATCCCTCCTGTCTTGAAGCAAAATAAAACGGCTCTCTTGATATGTACAAGAGAACCGTTGAAAATACAATATGACCGGAATATATAAATCGTGAAACAAAATCTATATACCGAATCGATGCGCTTTTAACTTTTCTCGTGTACAAATACAATTATATGAATTGCCTTACGGCTTGTCAAGAATCATTTTCACTTTCTTCGTATATTGTGGCTGATGAGCATTTCAGACAGAGCTGGTGGTAAAGGCACAGCAAAGTTCATTACACAGGTTATTCATGCTTACTGCGGAAATTGATTCTTCTTTGTCTATAGCTCTACTGTACACGGTCTTTTAAGCCGGTAAAATGTATCGCATCTGCTCGTATGAACAGGTGCGATCCTCTAAAAAGTTGCTCCTATTGAACGGAATCTAATTTAGCCTGAAATAGCAGGTATTCTTCCCGCGTCCTTCCTTTTTCAGTTCACCGGCTACGACCAGTTTTCGCAAGGCTCCCTCTATGGAACTGTCGCTGAGCGTTGGGCAGAGTTCCCGGATGTCCTGCTTATTGAACCGCCCGATTCTATTCTTGCTTGCTCTGCGCACCATTTCTAGTGCAGGCAGCTTGGTTTCCACAAGTGCCATACGATCTTCAAAGTCTTTGTAGGCGGCAAGGATCGTCCCGAGCAGGTACTTGACGAAGGGCACTACATCCTCGGTGCCTTCGTGCCAGCCGGTTTGCGCCTGTGCAAGCGCGTTGTAGTACAGGTCCTTGTTTTTAGCAATTTTGGCTTCGAGGGAGGTATATTTGCCGACATAAAAGCCGTTTCGGTACAGAAGCAGCGTCGTGAGCAAGCGGCTCATTCTTCCGTTTCCGTCATTGAAGGGGTGGATGCACAGAAAGTCATGGACAAAAAACAAAATTGCAATCAATGGTTCCAGTTCCATATTTCCAATCACACGGTTGTATTCCTCGCAGATTCTGTCCAGCGCTTCCGGCGTTTCATAAGGGGCAAGCGGCGTAAACAGTGTTTCCACATGACCGTCCGGATAGGTGGCAGTGATATAATTCTGCACGCTTTTTGTGCGGCCCGCAAGCGGGTTATTCATGTGGCTGTACAGGATTTTGTGAAGCTGCAGGATATAGTTCTGCGTAATTGGTATCGCGTCAAAGCTCTCATGAATGATACTCAGCACATCGCGGTATCCAGCAATTTCCTGCTCGTCACGGTTTCTCGGCGTGGTTTTCTCCTCGACGAGTTGCCGGATTCGGGTACTCGTGGTGACGATGCCCTCGATGGCATTTGATGCCTCGGTGCTCTGTATCTTGGCAATTTCCACGAGTTTTTCGAGTTCCTCCGGGCGCTGCTTCAAATACAGTTCCTGCTTGCCGGCTTCCTTGTATATGGCCGCAATCAGGCCAAGAACATCCGAGTCCCACTTCTGCTCCTTGATTGCGGAGTAATTGAAGGTTCTCATTCCCTCACCTCTCTTCGTTTTCCCTTAAATAATATCGAAAAATAAGAGAATAGTCAATAGGCTGTGCCATAAATCCCTTACTATTATGCCTGTATTAAGGGATTTATACCCAGGGAGCAAGAAAAGTACCTCTGCCTATCTACCTGCCTATTCTCTGTCTATAGCGGCTCAACCTTTGAGCTGCTATCCTCCCAGAAAACCACTTGCACACCCCTACCATTAGAGTTACAATTTAGGCAGTCCAAAACGATTTCCGCTTGTACAGGTGAAAGTTCACCGAAAGGAGCAACTGACATGGATAAAGAGCGTATGGCAGAGTTAGAGGAAATCGAAGCCCATGGTGCTGAGAACGGCTGGGTTGCCCCGATGACAGAGGAGGACAGAGCGTTCTTCGCATATTTTCGTTCGGTGTTTAAGCGTTACAATATTTCGCCCTCAAAGGCAACGCGGCCGGAGTATGATTTTGTGACGCGAGTTGCGGAGAGTGAGTTTTATCTCCAGAAGGCAAATGTGTGAGGTTATTCTTTGTCTATTGCGGCGCAAACATTGAGTTTGTCATTCTTAACATGCCTTTTTGACAAGCGCAGACTTAATATTGTAATTTTTTGCCGAATCGCAGTATAATTAACTAACGGTAGGCCTTTGTGCTACCAAGGCAGCCGTATGGGAATATTCTCATGCGGCTTTTATCGCTTGAAGATGAATTGACACCAGATTGGAAGGAGACAACTATCCTCATGAAAACAGTAGAAGAATTAGTGTATTACTGTCACGAATGTGAGCCTGTAGGGGCACTATTGCTTTCAGGTGAATGGGGATGTGGAAAGACACATCTAATTGAACATGAGTTGAAAGATGCACTTGCTGACACATCAGTCGTTCTTCGAATTTCGTTGTTTGGTATGACCTTACCCGAAGAAATCCATGTCACCGTTCGACGTGAGTGGATGGCTGAATACTGCAAAATTAAAGGTATTGACAAAGTTACTGAAAAGATTGGTCAGGGTAAAGAATGGCTTTCAAAAATGGATTTTCTTCCAGAATGGATACGGGGAATCGCAAAAAAGGTCAATAATTTCCTTCTGGAAATATCCATTCTCAGCCGTCAGCAAATTCGGGACATTTTCCATTACAAAATATCCGGGTCGAACAAGGTCTACGACTTTAACATAATACTTGAATAAGAAGTTACGCTCATCGTGAATTGTTTTACGCTGCCCTTTTGGAGAGAACCCTTGGCATGGGGGACCACCAATAATTACATCGATTTTTCCGGAAAACACTCCGAAAGTGTTTTCGAGATCTAACGCCGTGATATCACCGACCACCATTTTTGTTTCAGGGTGATTTTTTCGGTATGCGGTTGCAATTTCATCGTCATACTCATTTGCCAATACAACATGAAAACCGGCTTGTTCAAAACCAAGTGACAAACCGCCAACGCCTGCAAAGAGGTCAATGACTGTAGGTTTCATTCCGTTCGACCTCCTTCGATGCGTTTTTTTGCCATATCAAAGTAATTTTTATCCAGTTCAATTCCAATAAAATTGCGACAGGTTCGTTTCGCTACGACTCCAGATGTACCGCTTCCCATGAAAGGATCGAGAACCCAATCGTCTGCGTTAGACAAAACCTCAACAAAATGACTCATGAGCACCTCTGGCTTTTGCGTAGGGTGCTTACCATATCTACGCTCACTGGCAGGAGTTACTGCGGTTTCAATAAAATCGTGCAACACCACACCATTGTTGTTAAAGGTGCCGGTGCGTGTTTTGTATGTAAAATAAATCCATGTTTCCGTAGAGTTTACAAAGTGCAAATTCATATTCCGGGGCATAGGATTCAGTTTATGCCAGATTCCAGTGGTCTTATAATAAAATCCGTGCTTTTCGGCCAGACTGATGGTGGTTTCGACTTTGATGGCCGCCATAAAGACAATCATAGACCCGCCCTTTTTCAGAACTCGCGCAGCTTGCGCAAAGAAAGCGTCCATAGCATTTGCCCACTCATCATATTCAAGGTTATCCCAACCCGCAGCCCCAAAGAAGTTGTCACGCATTTTTTTGAGGTTGGTATCTCTGCTTTTCATAAAGTTGCCGAGATTATACGGCGGATCAGTAAGAATCAAGTTTATAGTTTCTGCTGTTCCCTCAGGATCTGCCCGCTCCGATCTGCGATTCTGATTTTCGCTTAATCCTGTTGTCGGCAATGCGGTATGCGGTAGGCAGGAATACTTGCATGCCCGTGGTAGTTGCCAATTATATCAAGCGTCACATTCGGCTTCTGGATGATAAGTTTCTCGTATTGGCTGCCGATGATATTCGGCGGCACCTTGAAGACTATGCAGAGCATGAACTGAATCCAAATCTTTGGCAGGGTCTTTTAGATGCACTTGAAACAGAGCAGAGAGAGCGTGCCACTCGTCAGGCAAGGAAGATCAGACCGTGCCCCGCCTGTGGGAAGCCCTTGGAGGGCATGAGCATTACTGACAACCAACATTCACCCGGCGGATTCGATGTAATTGATCACTGCCAAAATTGCCACTCTGATTACGAGTGGTTCTGCGATAAGGATGGCGGTGTCTCAGATATGAAGCAGTATTTCTTCGGGTAAGGCGAGCATAAATCTCAGTTAGCGTTTTGGGGCGTATCTCTTTATCTCTGGCAACTTACCTGAACTACTACTAATTCGGAAAATTTTACACACATTTAGCCATTTATCATATTAAAATAGGCATTCCCCCTAATTAATCTCATTGCAAAACTGAAATGAAAAGTAGGCACCACCTCTATTTTTGAGGTGATGCCTACTTTTGTATTATCTACTTATACCTTGAAAAGATACTCTTCAAGGCCTTTTGCCAAATGGAGTGGTAGGGGCAGAACCGTCGACTGATTGTACTGAATCGGAAGATCTCTCAATGCGTTGGTATAGAAGATCCAGCTTGCTGCATCATCCCCCGGTTGAAGCTGCAATGGGTACAATTCAATCATGTCCTTTTCGGCAAAGAAATGTTTGGGGTAATCGATCTTGGATTCTTTCAGACTATGTGTATAGCGCATATCGTTCGGCTTCGTATGAATGCCCCAATACACATCCTCGTATTTAAAAATAGCCGATGCGGAAGAACGCTGCAAATTTTCGTCAGAAGCTTTCGCGCTCAACTCCGTGAAATAATCCGGAACTTCCTGATTGCTCCTGATCCGGACGATCCGCACGCCTGAATCAGCCAAGGAGAGTAAGTACGGACTATGCGGTGTCCCGACGTTTACCTGAGTCGGGTAATACGCCTCTGCCCTGTCATATCCGCCGATCTCCTTGTCGGAGATACCGCCCCATACTACCCGTGTATCTCCATCGGATTGTACCAAAACCAGCACTCTGTTTTCCGGTGTATCGTACCGGTTTTTCAGCTCTATGAGTTTTTGCTTCGCGGGGGTGCGGCTTGCGGCAACACAGCGCTGTTCCAAATCGCTGTTCCAGAAAAGCCGCGCCATCTCAAGGCACGCTTCCCGATAAGAGACCGTCCGCTTTGAGAACGCGTCACAATGTACCTGCGTCTTTCCCTCTATCAAATCAACCGTAATGTAAAACGGAAGAAAACGCGCTTTATTGGAGATCCCATGAACTTGCGTACACAAATGCATCCCCACACAGGGTGTATGCGCCAAATCAGGCTGGTCCCGTTCAGAATCCAGCAGGGTTACAACACCCAACTGCCGATAGAGGTCATACACAGCATTTTCAATTTTGTTCTGGCTGGCATCCTCCTCCGGGGTAACGAACTGCACAACTCGTCCCGTTTGGGCAAACGCATTGCGAAGGACGGATTTCGGATCGCCAGCGCCATAGTTTTCTTGCCCGGGCAAAACGAACATACAAGCCGTTACCCCATTGGTATCGCCTAATTGCTTAACGATTTCGCCGCATCGCGTAATCTGCGTTTGCCTTTTATTGTCCGGCATTTCGTCGGCAAGACTGCCGGTTTCTTTACACACATACCGCACTTTCAGGCTGGATATATCCTTTTCATCGCCAAAATCCCGTTCAATTTTGGCCTGGATCTGTTTCAGCAGTCTTTGCTGTAAAGCATCCTTCCACAGACCATACAGCTCGAATGTGATTTGGTCTGTCGCGGCGCATTGCCTGACCCAGTTCCGGAAAACTTCAGGATCCCCGTATTCCTGCGGAGAGTCATATTTTTTGAGTTTCTGTCCTCGCAGCATGACCCGCTCCGCTTCGGGCTGCTCACAAATCATATCACCGAGCAGAGCAGACACCGACTGGTACAGTGACGCCTTGTCAACAACGGACACGCCTGTTCCGATTTTGGGAGCCACAAAGCCGGCCATGCCGTTTTTATAGGGAAGGAGAATTTTTCCCGCGTATGCCGCGGGATTTTTCACAACAGCTTCCGCCGATGGCAATTGCTCATATCCCCAAATGTTGTAGCACTCCTCGTCCTGCTCTTTCCATACGGGCTGCTTGGCAGCGTAACCATAGACAATGGGCACTTGACAATATTTGCCCTCTGAGATCTTGATATGGGAATTGACCGCATTCGTTAAAAACGGGGGCCGCTCTTTATTGCGGTTATCGGGGATCCAGCGGCGAATGCTCATCTGGCACAGCAGCAGCGCTTTTCTTCCCGGAGGAGTTGTCTGTACAGATAGATCAAATACAAAAGAGTATTGATGATGACTTTTCATATCCGTGATCGGATCGCTGACCAGCTGATTCTTGGCGGCATAGCACAGGTGTAGCGTTTGCCCGCTCAGGGTAATCTCTTTTCCCAACAAACGGTTGATCGCCAGAAGCGGAATCGCCTGATAAGCGGCTTCGCAAACCGTTCCGTTCTCAAGCGTAAGACAGACTTCGTCCGTGGAGCGAACCGCCGCAAGTTCTTCCCAATTCATCGTATCGCAAAATTCTTTTGCGAGTTTTTTTGCTATGGGGTTTACTCTTGAAGACGTGACATATGTGGCTTTTACCCAGGTCATAATAATGCCGCACAATGCCCGCAAATTCTCCTCGGAGTATTCATAGCAGGACGTAAGCCAACGCTCATCATGGCTGTCCTTTTTTAGCGGAGCTAAAGCGATGATACCTTCCATCCAACTGTCGACCAGCTTCTTCAGCGCATTCGTTGGAAGTCCATACTCATCCTTAAACTTCGGGTTCGTCTTCCGTGCGATGTTTAGCAGGACCGCTTTCCAGGATGTGGGAAAACCCAAATAATACAGGGTGCAGGTTTGTTTGGGAGACAGTTTATATGCCAGCGGATAGATTTTATGATTCATACGGAATGTCCTTTCGATAAGCTTTATAAAATGGAGCATACAGCGTTTCGGCAATTTCCGCACTGTCTTTGCAGGTCATCAATGCATCTAAGTACCTGCCCAACTCGGAGAGACAGTCAAAGTCACCTTGCTTTTCTTCGCGGCCGCGAAATGCGCCGTCAATAAAATAAACATGCGGTTCCGGCTTTGTCACATCCGTTACACGCGCCAACCGGCCAAAAATCTGAAGGATCAAAACAAACAGTGTTGCAACCACATCTTTCCGCTCTTCGGTATCCAGCTCAGCCAAACCAAACGATTTGCTTTTGCTCATCTTGGCCCACTGCTGTGCCGCAAATTGCCGGATGCGCACATTGTATGCGAACAGAGATTCCTGTGGCCCCCGATGACAGTGGGATTCCACAAATCCATTGAGCTTGCTGCCCTTCTGCTGGATATCGTCAGGAACAGCCATCGGCCGCACCATGAAAAACACCGCGCAAAGGGCAGAGTGGCCGTACTCATCGACAATGTTGTGTCCGCGTTCGATCGCCATAGCGGGCGCAATCAGGATCTCCTCTTTCATCCCGGCAAACCGGCTGACCTCCCCCCGGCGCACCGTTCCCTGAACATTCTCGCTACTGACGGCATCAGAGATCATCCGGCAAACCTGTGCAGGGCAATTGACCTTCCGCAGGGCCGTCTCCAGTGTTCGCTGTACTTCCTGTGCCTGAACATAGCTGTTGACGACCAACAGGATCTTCCCGGTCCTTCTCTCATATTCTCTGACGATCAGATCGACAGTCCGTTCGGTCGCAAACCGCAGCTGCACCATGCGCTGATCATCCGACGCACCGGAAATACGCTCCGGAAAACCGGATTCAAAGAAACGCGTTTTCTCTAAAAATGCGCGTTTCTCACAATCTGCCTCAAGGATATAGTTCACCGGCCGATTGATGTGGTACTCATAGGAGCCCTCCGCCCAGCTGGAACCGGACAGCATGATCACATGAGGACCCGCAGGATCGCCCTGTGCGTCAGTGCGCAGATACGGAAGATCCTTCATCAGGCTTCGGCCAAACGCGAACTGGCGGAACAGAATAATGTCTTCGTCGTCTGTCTTTTTCAGGCCGAACAGGTTGCCGCACAGCGCAGAGGGTAGGAAATACTGCTGCTGCCGAAAACGGGTCTGCAGGAATCCGAACAGCTCATTTTGTCCGTAAGAGGTTTCATGGCTAGCCTCATACGCATCGCTGAGGTCTCGGATAAAGTGATCAAAATAAATGAGCCGCAAAATAAGCTTGATGCGGGCATCTTGGATTTGTTTCACTTTATCCTTCTCAGACCGCGAAAAATCATCGCCCAGCTCATTCAGCCAAACGCGGTACATTTGGTTAAAGAACGTCTCGTCGGTACTCTTGCAGGAGCTCTCAAGAACGGCCCATAGCGTACCTTGACGGATGCCGTCTTCATCCTGCATATCGATCAGGTCATAGATGGCTTGATAGACGGCATATGGAATTCTATATTCCGACTCATCCCGGTACATATCCTCTAAGAGGGTAAGTGCCGAGAAAGGATCGCCATGCGCAATTTTCTTCCATGTACCCAATTCATGGTGCAGAGATTTTACGAGACAGCTCAGGACTGTCACGCTCTGGCGCTGCATTTCATCGTATCTCTGCTCGGCCAGATTCTCCTCTCTGCGTTTGCTGCTCAGCCGCATATAGGCGCTGCAATCTTCGGCACATTCGCGGATATAGCTATTAAAGCTCGTTTCCGGCATAAAAAAGTGATCAAGCGTTTTTTGAACTCTGTCGCTTTCATCAAAGACGACCACATCAAAGCCGCGCATTACCAACTCCAGAAAGGTTTCCCGCTGCGCTCCTACCCGAGATGCCGCAAAGCCCGCAACTGTTGTGATAACAACGGAAGCGGTATAGCATTCACGGAGCATTCTGGTGCCCAGGCACTGATGAAAATACGGACACAGGTGATTCTTGTTCCCTTTTTTCAGGGCGTAGCATGGCTCTTTGCCGAAAGCGACCGCTTCACTATGCTGCGCATCCATCCCATCAACCAAACATAACGGCGTTAAGTATTGAGAAAATTCTGCCGGCAAACAGGTCTCACAGGGCTGCGCGACCTGATTGATATATTTTAGCCTTTCACCGCGGCCAATCAACGGGCTTGCCTCAACCCCAAAGGCTGATAAATATTTCTGCAGGTTCATGACTTCGGCTACCGTGTCAACAACGATCGTCATCCGGTACCCATTTTTATGACACCAAAATGCCAACACCTTGATCAGCGTGGATTTGCCCGCGCCAACCATGCCAACGATATTGACGACCTCAACAATCGTGAGCTTCGTACATGTACTGACGGAAGCCTCATTGATCTGCTTGAGAATATTGGTCGATAAAATCTCGCAGCACGGGTCACCGGGATGCATCCCGGCCATTTCCTTTGCGGTGTTCAGCAGTTCGTCCAGAGTGACGGAAATTGGTTCACTGCGTCCCTTTTCAGGAATTCCCGGTGGAACGGGTGCGGTACAGTCACTGTCAAATCTGACTGAAACAGTTTCGGTTTCCCCGGTTTCCAGATTCAGATACGGATAGCGATATGTTCCGGCTCCGGCATAAGAAGTCGGCTTGGCTTCTTCAAGTCTTTCCGTCCAAAATCGTTCCCACTCCCTTTGGCGCTGCTTATACGGA
>OLNL01003262.1_pt1 | contig 10925 bp, 10 predicted proteins | sample 1672181 | NCBI WGS metagenome assembly OLNL01 (sample SAMEA3136656, study PRJEB25190) | human gut metagenome | biome: human gut; feature: human-associated habitat; material: faeces | place: Austria | collected 2013
CGGGGCCGCAACCGATTCCTTGTACATGATTCCTCCTCACACCAAGGCAATATCCAAACAGAAAGCCCCTTTCAGTGGTCCGCAAGCACTGGAAGGGGCTTTCTGCGTGTTTTGGTGGAAATTCCCGCCTGATTCGGTGCATTTAGGGTTGACCGGCCTTTTGGGCGGCGCTATAATAAAAAGTGGAAAAGATCTTTAGGAGGTGAACGCAGGACAATGGACCCGGATCATAGTCGAAGATGCGGTTTTGGTGCGATAGGACGGGACATGGAGCAGGCTGCGTTCGCCTTTTTTGCCCGGTAAGAGGTGCTGTTCGGGCACTTCTCAGCGGGGAGAAAGGGCGCGGCTTTGTGCGCGTGGAAGCCCTGGCAAGGGGTGGATGCGGGCCGTTGGCGGCGCTTTTTGTTTTGCCCTGTACCAACCGCCGGAATACGGTAGGAGGTGCGCAAAATGGAAATGGAAGAAAAGAAAAACGAACTGACCGAGGCCGCCCTGCCTGTGCAGGAGCTGCCCGCTGATATCCCGGACGAGGTGCGCCAGAAGCTGGTCAGAGATCTGAACGAGGAAGCTACAGAGGATCTGAAGCAGGACATCCGGGAAGCCGAGAAAGAGGAGGCCCGGGACGATGAGGTCAAGGCTGACCCCGAGATGCTGACCAAGAGCCGCCTGCTCAAGATGCTGGTAAAAAAGCAGTACGTCAAGCTGCGCGAGGTCACCGAGGAGGAGCAGCCCGCCGACCTGGCAGAGCTGCTGGAGGAGCTGGACGAGAACAACCGTCTGGTGGTGTTCCGCCTGCTGAAAAAGGAAGTGGCCACCGAGGCCTTCGCCTATATGTCCGATGAAGCCCGGGATGACCTGGTCAACGCCTTCTCCGACGTGGAGCTGGTCAGCGCCATTGAGGAGATGAGCCTGGACGATGCCGCCGACCTGCTGGAGGATATGCCTGCAGGCGTGGTCAAGCGGGTGCTGGAGAAATCCTCCAAGCAGACCCGCGAGAGCCTGAACAAGCTGCTGAACTACCCCGAGAGCTCGGCCGGCAGCCTGATGACCCCTGAATATGTCCGGCTGAAAAAAGAGATGAATGTCCGGCAGGCGCTGGATGCCATCCGGCGGCAGGGCGAGAATGCCGAGACCATCTATATCAACTATGTTGTGGAGCGCAACCGTCTGAAGGGTGTTGTCTCTGCCCGTGACCTGCTGCTGGCAGACCCTGATACCCCGCTGGTCGATATTATGGACGACAACGTGGTCACCGTGAAGGTCACGGATGACCAGGAGTTCGTGGCCCGTGAGATGCAGCGCTATGACTTTACCGCAATGCCCGTTGTGGACAACGAGGGTATGTTTGTGGGCATTATCACCATCGACGATGCAATCGATGTTCTGACCGATGAGAGCACCGAGGATATGCAGAAGATGGCCGCCATTCTGCCCGCGGATGAGGCCACCACTTATTTTGGCACCAGTGTCTGGACCCACGCCAAGCAGCGCATCCCCTGGCTGCTGATCCTGATGCTGTCGGCCACCTTCACCGGTATGGTCACCACCCATTACGAGGAAGCCTTTGTCAGCCTGCCCCTGCTGGTCTCCTTCATGCCCATGCTGATGGATACCGCCGGCAACTGCGGCAACCAGATCAGCACCCTGATGGTGCGCGGTCTGGCGCTGGGCGAGGTGGAACCCGCCGATTTCCTCAAGGTGCTGGCCAAGGAACTCCGCGTTTCTGCGATCGTGGGTGCGGTGCTGGGCGCGGTGAACGGTCTGCGCATCTACCTGATGTACACCTTCATCTTTGCCGGTCAGTATGACAATGTGATGGGTTACGCCATCGTCGTCAGCGTGTCGCTGTTCTTCAGCGTTATCCTGGCAAAGCTGGTGGGCGGTATGCTGCCCCTTGCCGCCAAGAAGCTGGGCGCGGACCCGGCCATCATGGCGACCCCCTTCATCACCACCATCGTGGATGCCTGCAGCTTGATTCTGTACTTCCAGATCGCGCAGGTCGTGTTCCGGAATATGATGTAACGTTTGATTTTATAGGAGCAACCCTCTCAGTCAAAGCCTGACGGCTTTGCCAGCTCCCCCGAAGGGGGAGCCTATTGCTGGCCTGAGATAAAGGCAGCATAGCCTCGCCCTTTGGGAGAGGTGGCAGCGCGCAGCGATGACGGAGAGGGTTGTTTCTTTTTGTTGAAAACTCGAGTTTTCCCGCTGTTTTCCACAGGTCGATTTTTGTAGAAAACGGGTGTGGAAAACTACCGTCTCTTTCATTCCAACGGGGAGAAATTCAACGAGCAGATTTTTTGCCCGCTGTAAAAAGTAAATTTTCGGGTTTGACTTTCTTTCGGAAAAAAGGTGCAAAGGCCCATAATTCCCCTGATTTTCGCAAAGATCCGCGCGGTACAATACACCATGTATAAACCGCCTTACAGGAAAATGTGGAAAACTCAGTGGAAAAAGTGGAAAACATCGTGGGAAAACCGGGACTTTTTTCACAATTCCGGTGGAAAACCCAGTGGAAAGAGTGGATAAATCCATCTGAACACACCAAAAGTGGATACAACCTGCTGTTTTAGCACTCGGATGAACAGACAGCCAGATCCCTTTGTTCACACCCTTCGCCTTGAATGGCCCTGCCAATCATGGTACAATGAAAAAAGAGAGCGTTCCCGGCCAACGGGGCGCAAATTTTACGAATAACGGAGGCTTCTGCCTATGAACTGGATCACCAAGCTGGAACGGAAATACGGCCGGTTCTGCATTCCCAACCTCATCAACATCCTCATCGGCGGCCAGATCCTGGTCTACGCCATTGAACTGTTCATCAACCAGTATATTTCCTTTTATCTCTCCCTGAGCCGCAGTGCCCTGTTCGCCGGGCAGATCTGGCGGCTGTTCACCTTTGTTCTGGTGCCTTTTTCGGGCGGCGGGCCGCTCAGCGTGGTGTTGGGCATCTATTTTACCTGGTTCGTCGGCAGTGCGCTGGAACGGGAGTGGGGCGATTTCCGCTTCAACCTCTATGTCCTGCTGGGGATGGCAGGCGCGTGGCTGGCCTGCCTGCTGACAGGCTCTGCCGATACCTACTGCCTGTCCCTTTCCCTCCTGCTGGCCTTTGCCATGCTTTACCCGGAGCTGCAGGTGCTGCTCTTCTTCGTCATCCCCCTCAAGGTGAAGTATTTCGGCATCTTTGCCGCCGCCCTGTGGGTGTTCAGCTTCCTGAGCATGGGGATGCTGGGCAAGCTGAACTATCTGCTCTGTATGCTGGGCTTCCTTCTGTTCTTCGGGCCGCAGGCCTGGCATAACATCCGCGCCTGGGTGCGCCGGGAGCAGTGGAAGAGGAAAAATCGGCGTTAAACCTCTCAGTCTCGCTGACGCTCGCCAGCTCCCCTAGTAGGGGAGCCCTTGGCAGTAAGGCAGGGGTTTGCGTAGACGCATAGGAAAAGAAGAAACGGGAAAGTTATGCTAATTGATCGTCTGGAAGGCAATTCGGAATTAAAGACCAGCGTCCGGCTGATGCTGGGGGGCCGCCGCATGACCCACAGTGTTCTGCTGGTGGGCGAAGAGGGGCTGGGAACCGGGTTTGCGGCCCGCTGCGTGGCGGCGGATTACCTTTACCCCAACGGCGGCGCGCCCGCCGAAGCCCTGCTCCGGGGCGAGTGCTGCCGTGCCGTGGCAAAGGCCGGTAAGCGCGACAGCGGCCAGATCGAGACCGGCATCGTCCGGGAAGCCATCTCCGTGACCGGTATGGGCAGCGGCGGGCGGTATCTGGTCGGTCAGGTCACGGCCATGCGCAGCGAGATCTTCAACACCAGCCTTTCGGCAGAGGGGCGCGCTGTGCTGCTTTACCATGTGGAGCGGATGAACGAGGAATCGGCCAACGCCCTGCTGAAGGTCATGGAGGAGCCGCCCGAGGGCGTGCTTTTTCTGTTGACGGCGGATTCGCTGGCGGGCGTTCTGCCCACCATCCGGAGCCGCTGTATCAGCTTTGCAGTGGCTCCCGTTTCCCCCGCCGATTGCGCCCGCTACTGCACCGCACAGGGGGTGGACAGCAAGGATGCCGTCCTGTACAGTGAGCTGTTCGATGGCCACATCGGCACAGTGCTGGATGCGGCCCGGGATGAGGCCCGCCGGGCGCAGGTGGACAAGGCGCTTGCCCTTGCCAAAGCAGCGGCCGCGCAGGACAGCTATGCCGCCGCCGTTCTGCTGGCGGCCTACGAAAAGGATAAGGTGGGTGCCGCCGCTCTGCTGGCCGATTTCCGGGCCGTAGCGGCCGCAGGGCTGCGCGGCAGCCCCCGTGCCCCGGTGCAGGGCGATGCCGCCCGCAAGGCCCTTGCAGCCGCCGATGCGGCGATCCAGCGGCTGGGTGCACAGGTGAACCCCAAGATCACCTTGAGCGTGCTGGCTGCAAAGTTCAGAGCACTATAAAAAGAAACAACCCTCTCCGTCATTGCTTCGCAATGCCACCTCTCCCGAAGGGCGAGGCTATGCTGCCTTTATCCAAGGTCCGCAATAGGCTCCCCCTTTGGGGGAGCTGGCAAAGCCGTCAGGCTTTGACGGAGAGGGTTGAACTAAAAATCAGCGTCTCCGTGCTTTTCTGCGCCGGCCCAGATTCAGCGAGCCGCCCCCGGCAACAAGGGTGAAGAAGCTGAGAACAGCCAGAAGAACGATGAGAGCCGCCATCAGGAGAAGTGTGGACTGAAGGTCGGTGCGAAAGTCGGAGACATATTCCTGATGGGTCACAAGGTCTACCGTGCCCACCTCATAGCCGTCCAGATAAACGGTGGCCGTGCCAAGGACAGCTCCGTCCTTGACGGTGGCGGAGATGTTCTCCTGAAGGTCGTAGGTGAAGGTCACCTTGTCGTCCGCATGGCCGTAGCCGCTGACCGGTGCGGCAGCGTAAAGCTCCACTTCCTCATAGGAGCGGCACTTCTTCAGAGGGGCGGTGGTCAGCGGGGTCTCAGTGTCCACCAGCTCCCGGTCAGAAAAGCTTGCAAAGGCCCAGTCCAGGATCTCGGAGGCCTCCCTGTAAATGTTGTCGAGGTCAGAACCCAGCACCACCAGCCCGTAGGTGTGGCCATCCTTCTGAGCAAAGGTCACATAGCACCGGCCCGCCAGGGTGGTAAAACCGGTCTTCATGCCCCGGATGTAATCCCGGTAGTAGGGGTACTCCGGGTTGAGCATCAGGTTGGTGGAGGTGATGGTGCGCTCGTTCTGGTGCAGGTTGGTGGCAGGCAGGGTATAACTCAGGGTGTTTGCCACCTGCATATAGGTCTCATTCTCGGCGCAGGCCTTGGCGATCAGGGCCAGATCGTGGGCCGAAGAGACGTTGCCGTAATCATACAGGCCGTGCACGCAGGTAAAACTGGTGCTGGTGCAGCCCAGCTCTTTGGCACGCTGGTTCATCCGGGCCACAAAGGCGGTCAGGTCGCCGTCCGAAACATCACTGGCGATCACACTGGCTGCGTCGTTGGCGCTGGCCACCAGCAGGCCGTACAGCAGGTCGATGCGGCGAACCGTTTCACCGATGCGCAGGTTGATGGTGCTGCCGTTGGCGTTCTGAATATCCTTGAACTCCTGGGTCAGGCTGGCGGGGATGGTGATCTCCGCGTTCATGTCCTTGCCACTTTCCAGAAACAGCAGGGCTGTCATCATCTTGGTCAGGCTGGCAATGTAGCGCTGCTGGTCCGCGTTCTGTTCCAGAATGGGTTTGTCGATGTCCGCGTTGAACAGATAGACCGACTCGCCCTCGTTCACGGTCTGGATGGGCATTTCGTATGCGGCCAGACCGGGCAGGACAAGGGTCAGGGCCAGCGCTGCCGTCAGCAGCAGGGCCGCCGCCCGGCGGAAGAGAGTAGAGTTCTGCATAAGCGTATCCTCCAACGGAAGCTCCCGGCTTCCCTGAATCAAAAACTAAAACACTATATAAAAGAATACCATAAATGACGGAAAAGAGAAAGGTGGTTTTTCACAATGTTGTTGCCTTTTGGTGGAAAAGTTCCCCGGGACGAGGGTGCGGTGTTCGTGGCACCCAACGCCACGGTGCTGGGCGATGTGGTGCTGGGGCCGGGCTCCTCGGTCTGGTATGGTGCGGTTCTGCGCGGGGACGACGGCACCCTGACCCTGGGCGAGAACACCAATGTGCAGGATAATGCGGTGCTCCACTGTGACCCGGGCGGGGCGGTCACGCTGGGCAAAAACGTGACCGTGGGCCACTGTGCCCTTGTCCACGGGTGCACCGTGGGAGACGGTTCCCTGATCGGGATGCACGCCACCCTGCTCAACCACTGTGTTGTGGGCAAAAACTGCATCATCGGTGCCGGTGCGCTGGTGCCGGAAGGCAAGATCATCCCGGACGATTCCCTTGTGGTGGGGGTTCCGGGGAAGATCATCAAGCAGGTCAGCCCCGAGCAGGCGGCCGCCAGCCTTGCCAATGCCGCCCACTATGTGGGGGAGGGCCGCCGTCACGCCGCAGCCCTGCGGAAAGAGGAAAAAGGTGAAAACGAGTGAGCGAAATAATTTCGTGCGAAGCTTAACAGAATTTTCACAAGATTTCACAAGAAAGTAATGACTTTTGCGCCGAAATCGGGTATACTATGAGCACAAGGGAGCGGGGCCGCAACCGTCTCCCTTGCACATGATTCCTCCTCACACCAAAGCAATACCCCAAAACAGAAGTCCCCTCCGGTGTACCGCAAGCGCCGGAGGGGACTTTTGTTTGTCTGAAACAGCGCCCCCGGCGGAGCGATCCTCTGCCGGGGGCGCTGTGTTATATCAAGTTTCAGAGGGAACCGTAGATGCCGCGCACGGAGACCTCGCCGGTGAACACATGCTCTTCGCCGCTGTCGGTGCGGACAACAAGACGGCCCTCCTCGTCTACATCCACGGCCTCGCCTGCTCCCTGCCCGCCGTCCGGCAGGTCAAAGGTCACCCGCCGTCCGATGTTGACACAGGCGGCCTTGTACTCCTCCCGGAAAGGTGCAAAGCCATCCCGCGCAAAGGTGTACAGGGGCTGGTCAAAGCCGAAATCCGTCAAAGCCTCGGCCAGCCAGCCGGGATCCTGCTCCAGATCGATCGCGGCACCCTGCAGGGCCAGCGAGGTGCCATGGGGCAGGTCGGCGGCATCAAAATAACTCTGCGGCTGGGCCAGGTTGATGCCAATGCCGCACAGGATGCCCCGGCCCTGCTGCTCGTAGCCGTAGGACACGCTCTCGCAGAGGATGCCCACGATCTTTTTGCCGTTCAGCAGCAGGTCGTTGGGCCACTTGATCTGGCAGTCCACGCCGTAGCGCAGGGCCAGCTGTCTGCGCACGGCAAGGCTGGCCAGCAGGGGCAGGGTGGAGGGCTGCGCCAGCGGCTCCCGGATGGCGACTGTGTAGTACAGCGCCTTGCCCTCGGCGTTGACCCAGGTGCGGCCCAGGCGGCCCCGCCCGGCGGTCTGGTTGGTGGTGTATACCGCGCCCACCGGGCCGAACTCTTCAAAATGCTCTTTCATATACGCGTTGGTGCTGCCGCATTCGGGCAGATAACGCACCTCATTGATGCTCATTGCTGCGGTACCTCTTTGTGTGCAAAGCTGGTGATCTTGCCCTTGTCCAACAGCATCACGCCGTAGGTGTTGGGGCCGGTGTAGCAGCGGCCGCAGGAACCCGGGTTGAACAGGAACACGCCGTTTTTCTGGAGGGCGATGGGTTTGTGGGTGTGGCCGAACAATGCCACCTCAGCACCGCGGGCGGCAGCGGCATCTGCCAACGTGTCCAGATCGTATTTTACACCATACATGTGACCATGGGTATAGAAAACGACCACCTGATCGAAGGCGGCCAGCCCGTCCAGCGGCTCCAACGCCCCAAAATCGCAGTTGCCGGCCACGGAGTAGACCTTCATTTTGGGGTGCAGGGTCAGCGCCTCTTCCAGGTCGCGCAGGCCATCTCCCAAAAAGACAACGGCATTTGCATCGCTTTCTGCGTGCAGGATGCGCTCTACTGCACTGGCGCTGTTGTGGCTGTCGCTCAGGATCAAAAGTTTCGTCACGGGACTACGTCCTCCTTATTTATACGTATTAAACCTCTCAGTCGCCTTCGGCGACAGCTCCCCTGATAGGGGGCAATGCGAAGCATGGACAGAGAGGTCAGTCTGCCTGCAAGGCAAGCAGCTGCTTGTACACTTCACTCTTGGAATACGGCGTGCCCTGCGCGGCGGCCTTGGCGGCGGCAGAGGCCGCATAGCCGTTCCGGGTCAGTTCCAGCGCCCGCTGGGCGGCCTGCTCCAATGTCAGTTCTTCTTCGGCTTCGGCGGCGGGCGCACCGGCCATCACAAGAACATACTCGCCGCGGGGGTCATTCTCGGAATAATGGGTCTGGGCCTCGCCCAGCGTCGTTTTCCAGATCTCCTCGTGGAGCTTGGTCAGCTCCCGGCAGAGGGTGATGCTCCGCTCAGGGCCGAAGGCAGTGGTCAGGTCGTCCAGCGTGGTGCGCAGTTTGTGGGGCGCTTCGTAGAAGATGACTGTCCGCTTTTCCCCCTGCAGCTCGGCCAGCCGCTCCCGCTTCTGCTTTTTGTTCACAGGCAGAAAACCCTCGAACACCCAGCGGGAGGTGTCCTGACCGGAGACAGCCAGCGCCGTCACACAGGCGGAAGCTGCTGGAACGGGCACCACCTTGATGCCCCGGGCCAGCGCGTCCCGCACGATCACCTCGCCCGGGTCCGAGACACAGGGCATACCGGCATCGCTGCACAGGGCACAGTTCTCGCCTGCCTCAATGCGGCGCAGAATCCCCTCGCCCTTCTGCAGGGCGTGCTCGTAGTAGCTCACCATCGGCTTTTTCAGCCCCAGAAAGTTGAGCAGCTTCATGGTCACGCGGGTATCCTCTGCGGCAATAAAATCTGCCGCGCCAAAGGTGGCTGCCACACGGGGCGGCATGTCATCCAGGTTGCCGATGGGTGTGGCAACGATATAAAGAGTACCTGCCATAGTATCCTCCCATTTGATTTGTACAAAACCTCTCCGTCATCCCTGCGGGATGCCACCTCTCCGAATAGGAGAGGCAAGCACATTTGGCTCCCCGACTAGGAGGCGCAACCCGTACTTGGCGCGCAGCGCCTGAGAGGTTCAGCGTCCATACATTGCCGCGCCTGCCGAGATGAGCACATCCGGTTCGACCCGCAGCCCTGTTTTTCGGTTTTTCTGTGCTTCCACCAGAAACAGCCAGGGGGCGGCATCCGGCCGGTTCTTCACAAAGGCCAGCCGCTTGGGCTCCAGCCGGTTGGCCCGCAGGACCGCCAGCACCTCGGCCAGCCGCTCAGGCCGGTGGCAGAGCGAGAGCCGCCCGCCATCCTTCAACAGCCGGAACGCGCACTTGCAGACATCGTCCAGCGTGCAGTCCGTCTCGTGGCGGGCAGTGGCCCGGGCCCTGTCGGCGGCCTGTTCCCCTGCCGTGAAATAGGGCGGGTTGCAGGCACACAGGTCGTAGCTGCCTGCGCCTTCCCGGAAGGAGCGCAGGTCGGCGCAGACAGGCGTGATGTGCTCAATGCCCTGTTCGGTGCAGGCGGCGGCCAGCAGTGCACTGGCTTCGGGCTGCAGCTCCAGCCCCAGGCAGGGGCCGCGGTGGCCCCGGTCGTGCCATTCCAGGCTCACGATGCCGCAGCCGGAGCACAGGTCGGCGGCGCGCCAGGCCCGCTTTGGCTCCGAAAACCGGGCCAGCAGCAGCGCGTCTGAGCCAAAGCGGTGCACGGCTGAACAATAGACTCTTGTTCTATTATACAAAATCTCGGTGGAATGTTCCATATACAGCACCTAAAATCCACTGCCAAAATATCGGGCGGAAAAATCGGGGAAAATTGTGCATGAAAGAAAAGCAGCAGACCCGCTTTTGACAGGTCTGCTGCTTTTGATGCGTTTTTACGGATCTCGCCGCGAAACTTATTCAGCGGTGATTGCACCGGTGGGGCAAGCGCCCTCGCAAGCGCCGCAATCGATGCAAGCGTCTGCGTTCACAACTGCAACGCCACCCTCAACGGTGACTGCACCAACGGGGCAAGCGCCCTCGCAAGCGCCGCAGCCAACACATGCGTCAGAAACCTTGTGTGCCATAATAAAACTCTCCTTTTATCACCCGTGCACTAGCTTTAAGAAGAAGTCTGCCCTCGCACGGTGCCAGCAGGCTTCCCCGGAATTCATCCTTGTCTGCATTCTAACAAAGTGGAAAAGAAAAGGCAAGACTAACCGTGTGCCATAAAAGCCCAAAGTTTTATTTTTGTGGGGTTGCACAAAAGCAAGGCCTAACTTTGCGGGAAAATTAAGAGAGTTTTTTGGCGAAAATCACGAAGAATGGTTAGTTTTGCGATACTAACTGCCGTGATATCCCACTATTTTTCTGGGAATTATTTCTCTTTTTTGGGGCATTTGCCGCAGCCCACATTGCCCTTTTCATCGGCGGCTGCCACCACCGGGGCGGGGTTGCGCACACCGGAATAATCGTCGTCCGGGTCGGGGCGGCGGGGTGCCCGTTTGCCGCCGCTGATATACTCACACACGCCCACCTTATAGTAGCGCGGGGTCAGGGCTTCGGTGCCGCAGCGCACCCGCAGGTAGCCGGAGATGGGGTTCACTTCCAGCACGGTGCCCAGACCATCCGGGGTGCGCACAGTGCTGCCCACCATGGGCATGATGCTGTTCAGGTATTCGTAGGCGTTTTCCTCGTAGGAAAGGCAACACATCAACCGGCCGCAGGCACCGCTGATCTTAGTGGGATTCAGGGAAAGGCCCTGCTCCTTGGCCATCTTGATGGAAACGGGCTGAAAATCCTTGAGGAAGCGGCTGCAGCAGAAGGGCTGGCCGCAGATGCCCAGACCGCCGATCATCTTGCTCTCGTCGCGCACGCCGATCTGGCGCAGCTCGATGCGGGTGTGGAAGATGCCGGCCAGGTCCTTGACCA
>OLNL01003265.1_pt1 | contig 10917 bp, 7 predicted proteins | sample 1672181 | NCBI WGS metagenome assembly OLNL01 (sample SAMEA3136656, study PRJEB25190) | human gut metagenome | biome: human gut; feature: human-associated habitat; material: faeces | place: Austria | collected 2013
GCGGTACGCGAGCTGGGTTCAGAACGTCGTGAGACAGTTCGGTCCCTATCCTCCGCAGGCGCAAGTGGATTGAGGAGGTCTGCCCCTAGTACGAGAGGACCGGGGTGGACGGACCTCTGGTGCAGCGGTTGTCGACCAACGGCACGGCCGCCTAGCTACGTCCGGCACGGATAACCGCTGAAGGCATCTAAGCGGGAAGCCGTCTCCGAGATGAGTCCACTTTTCGGTAAGGGCCCAGGTAGACCACCTGGTCGATAGGCCGCAGGTGCAAGCGCGGCGACGCGCTCAGCCGAGCGGCACTAATAGCCCGAGCTCTTCGCATCCTCGATGAAAGCACCGAGCGCGATGCGCATCTTCGATCCGTGCCCGCCATGCGGCCGCCAGGGTCGCCCCGGAGAGGGGACCTGGCAGGCTCGAATACATCTGAGCCGCGGGGGAGCGCCCCCCGCGAGCGCGACCACAGAGGCGGGGATCACCCGGTCCCATCCCGAACCCGGCAGTTAAGCCCGCCTTCGCCGAGAGTACTGCAGCGCGAGGCTGCGGGAGGGCAGGGCGTCGCGCTCGCGGAGGGCGCTTTTCTATAGCGCCGAGAGAGGCCCGCGGGGGGACCGCCCCCTGCGGGCCTTTTGCGTTTTGGGAGAGGTTGCGGCCCCACGAGCGGCGTTGCGCGCGACGCCTCGCGACGGGTACCGGAGCGCCGCGCGGCGGTCTGCGGCCCTTGGCTGCGCCGTCGCCGCGCCCGAGGGGCGCCGCGGGGCCGCCCGACGGCATCGCAAATCTTCTTGCGTCGTCGCGGCCCAGCGCATCGAGCTTGGTTCTGCCAGGGTAGTTGCGTGCGCGTTGCAGGAGCCAAGCGGACTACGGAGGTTCTCGTGTGAATCCTCTCTGTGGCTAGGGGGTGTTCGCGACGCGGTCATATCGTGTTGGCGGTTGCCGTGGTGCTTTGCGAGGAATTGTGGGTTGAGTTGCGATTCCGTATACATAGATTCCTTCCTCCGTTATGCGGCTTTCGGTTTCAGCTCTTGTTCGTGCTGTCTCTTGCGCTGTATGCGCTCCGTGTAATCGGCCCTGGTCTTGCAGGGGCTTTTCTTGTATTTGGTACCATAGGGACAACTACTGTTCGGCACTTAGCTCAAAGGGGAAACGCATGAAGCTGTCCCATTATGATTATCTTGTTGTCGGCGCCGGCATCTCCTCGGCGGTGTTCTGCCATGAGGCCGCCAAGCTCGGCAAGGCCTGCCTCGTCATCGACCGCCGCGACCATATCGCCGGCAACATCTACACCGAGGACGTGCAGGGCATCAACGTGCACCGCTACGGCGCGCACATCTTCCACACCTCCCTGCGACCGGTGTGGGACTACGTCAACCGCTTCGCGGAGTTCAACAACTACGTGAACAGCCCCGTGGCCGTCTACAAGGACGAGCTGTACAACCTGCCGTTCAACATGAACACGTTCTCGAAGATGTGGGGCATCCGCACCCCGGCCGAGGCCGTCGAGATCATCGAGCGCCAGAAGGCGGAGGCCGCCGACCTCATCGGCGAGGGCGAGCCGAAGAACCTCGAGGAGCAGGCGCTGTCGCTCATCGGCCGCGACGTGTTCGAAAAGCTGATCAAGGGCTACACCGAGAAACAGTGGGGCCGCAGCTGCACGGAGCTTCCCCCGAGCATCATCAAGCGCCTGCCGGTGCGCCTGACCTACGACAACAACTACTTTAACGACCGCTGGCAGGGCATCCCCATGGGCGGCTACACCGCCATGGTCGAGCGCATGTTCGGCGACGTGGAGATCCTGCTGTCCACCGAATACCGCGAGTTCCGCGAGCAGAACCCGGGCATCGCCGACCGCACCATCTACTGCGGCCCGATCGACGAGTACTTCGACTTCAAGCTGGGCACGCTGGAGTACCGCAGCCTGCGCTTCGAGTCCGAGACCGTCGAGTGCGAGAACTGGCAGGGCAACGCGGTGGTCAACTACACCGAGCGCGAGGTGCCCTGGACGCGCATCATCGAGCACAAGCACTTCGAGTCGCAGTCCTCGCCGGTCAGCGTGATCACGCGCGAGTACCCGGCCGACTGGAAGCCCGGCGACGAGCCGTACTACCCGATCAACGACGAGCGCAACTCCGCGCTGTACGCGCAGTACGAGGAGCTCGCCAAGCAGGAGGGCGACGTGGTGTTCGCCGGCCGCCTGGGCGGGTACAAGTACTACGACATGGACAAGGCCATCGACGCGGCGTTCGACCTGGTGAATGCCGAGCTGGGCGTTGACCTGCGCGCGTAGCGCTATTTTGGACGATGGCTGCTCTTGGGTAGCATTGTTTCCTCGAATGGCTTTTTCGGATTAATCGTCGGCACCTCTCTGAATGGTTTTCGAAAAGCGCCCGTGATGATTTGAACGAACGGCTAGGGCTTCGGCCCTGGCCGTTTTTCTTTATAGGGTCTGACCGCTTTTAAGCGAGATGCGGTTGAAGGCACCCGATGCGGTGCTTGCTGAGTGTTGCTGGTGAATCAAACTTGTAAACAAGTTTGATTGAGTCAGCTTAGGGTTGGATTTCTGCCAGTGCGATTCGCGCTGCGAATCGGGTGTTGGCGAGTATCGCGAACGTAAGAACGTGGGATATTCGATCGAAGTGGCAAATTGCTCAAAAGCGTTCTGCCATTTTTGACGTTGGTTGTTGCTGCGGCATTGGGTTTTGTTTCCTTCGGGGAGCGCGAAATCTTGCTTGCTTGACGGCGGGGCGGTTTGTCGCGCTCGGCTTGTGGGGCGCAGGGCGCGGCGCGTTGTTTCTCTTCCCGATCGTGCTTTTAGGTGCAAGTCCATTCTGGAGGTAAGTGATTAAAACCCTCTACGGATTCACGGGTCTTGCCGGCACGAGACCTTCGCTGCAAAACCCCGTAAAACCCAGTTTACCGCCGTGTTAATTCTGCGCTGAATATGGGGCTTGTAATTGCAAAAAGGTATAATGACCTTGGAAAATACTAGGTGGTATGGAGGATTTTTACATGGCTGGAAGCATGGATGTCATCGAGTTCGTGGCGCGTGAGGCGCTTACGAACGAGGACAAATTCAAACGATTAGTCACGCAGCTGGGCGACTCGTCGCGTCGTAATCGACAGAATGCTGCAGGATCACTGGCTTTTATCGCGAAGGTTAGCCCCGAGCTGCTTGTTCCCTATGCATCGGATTTGATCGATGCCCTGAATCGCCCTGAGGCCCAAACTCGTTGGGAAAGCCTGGATGCGCTGACCGCGCTCGTTCCCGTGGAGTCGCGCTGCACCGACAAGGCGCTTGCCGGTGCCGAGAACGCATTGTTCGACGAGGAAAACGGTTTCGTTCGCTTGGCGGCTATGCGCTTCTTCTGCGCGTATGGCGCTACCACCGAAAAGCGCAGCGAGAACGTCTGGCCGCTGATCGATGAAGCCATCCAGTGCTATCACGGCGATGTTGAGTTCAACGATATGCTGAACGCCGTTGCGGAGTTTGCCACTGGCAAGCTTTCGGAGCACGTTAAGGAAGCACTTGTTGAACGTATGTCATTTGATGCGCATAATGGCAGGGGTGCCTTGAAGCGCAAGGCGCAAACCATCATTGACAACGTTCAAGGCCAATAAGCTTGGATCCTCGGGCTGTGCCGCGTTGCGGTGCAGCCTGTTTCTTTCAACCCGTATGCGCTGCGGCGCAGGACAGAAGGAGTGGCAATGGCACAGCATACTGTAACCTTGATTCCGGGTGACGGCATCGGCTTGGAAACGTCTGCTGCAATGCAGCAGGTCGTGGAAGCCGCAGGCGCTGACATCGTCTGGGAAGTCGCTGAGGCCGGTGCGGCATGCGCCGAGAAAACGGGCACTCCGTTGCCTGATGAGACCATCGAGGCGGTGAAGCGTAACAAGGTTGCCATCAAGGGCCCGTGCACCACTCCTGTTGGAACCGGTTTCCGCAGCGTTAACGTTGCGCTCCGCAAAACGCTCGATTTGTACGTGTGCCTGCGTCCGGTGCTTTCCATGCCCGGTGCCGGCGGCCGTTATGACGACGTCGATCTGGTCATCGTCCGTGAAAACTCCGAGGACCTGTATGCAGGTGTGGAATTTGAGGAAGGCTCCGAGGCTGCTTCGAAGCTCATCAAGTTCTGCGAGGACGAGGGCGCGGGCGTTATCCGTCCCGATTCCGGCATCTCCATCAAGCCCATCTCCATCACGGCTACCCAGAACATCGTGCGCTATGCCTTCGAGTATGCGCTGAAGCATGGCCGCAAGAAGGTCACTGCGGCTCATAAGGCCAACATCATGAAGTACTCCGATGGCCTGTTCCTGCGTACGGCGCGCGAGGTGGCCAAGGAATACGAGGGCCGCGTGGAGTTCGACGACCGCATCATCGACGCTTTCTGCATGAACATGGTCATCGACCCGGCGCAGTTCGACGTGGTGGTGTTCCCCAACCTGTATGGCGACATCGCCAGCGACCTGGCTGCAGGCCTGGTCGGCGGCCTGGGCATCGCCCCGGGTGCGAACATCGGCAAGGAATATGCCGTGTTCGAGGCCGTGCACGGCTCCGCTCCCGACATCGCTGGTCAGAACAAGGCCAACCCCACCGCGGAGATCATGTCCGCGGCCATGATGCTCGATCATCTTGGGGAGTTGGAGATCGCCGAGCGCATTCGCCGCGGCGTCCGCGCCGTGTACGCTGACGGCTCCGTGTTAACGGGCGACATCCGCAAGGCCACCGGCAGCAGCGCTCCCGCCGCAAGCTGCACCGAGTTCACCGAGGCGCTCATCGCCGCCATCAAGGCTCAGGCGTAACCGTGCGGTAGACGTGGGCCGGTGATTTGCGCGAAGCGGAGTGCCGGCCGGCGCTTATTCCCACGGTGGACTTTCGCCGACGTGCATAGCTGCTGGCAGAAACCGATTCCCGATAGGGCTTTCGCCGGTGAGCGAGATTGCCGGCTGAATCGTGTTCAGCAAGATCGATATCAGAGTGCAATACGCACCAAGAGGGGACGATATGAAGAACGAGAAGTTCGCCGCTACCCTGTCCGTGGGCGATGCGGCTTACACCTATTATCCGGTTGAGCAGGTTGAGGGCTCTGAGAAGCTTCCGTATGCGCTGAAGGTGCTGCTGGAAAATGTGTTGCGCAACGCTGAGAGCCCGGAGGCGGCTTCCGACCTGGCCAAGCGCGTGGTCGAGGCCGGCTGTGCAGGCGAGGTGGGCAGCGAGGTGGAGTTCAGCCCCGCGCGCGTGCTGTTCCAAGACTTCACGGGCGTGCCGGTGTTCGTCGACTTCGCCGTGATGCGCGAGGCCTGCGCGAACCTGGGCGGTGACCCTGCGAAGATCAACCCGCAGATCCCTTGCGACCTTGTCATCGATCACTCGGTCATCGCCGATGTGGCGGGCTGCTCCTGCGCCATGGAGAAGAACATGGAGCTGGAGTTCCAACGCAACGGCGAGCGCTATAACTTCCTGAAGTGGGCGCAGAAGTCGTTCCAGAATGTGCGTATCGTCCCGCCGGGAGCGGGCATCTGCCATCAGCTGAACATCGAGCAGTTCGCGCAGGTTGCCATGACCTCCACCGCGGCCGGTGTGGAAACGCCGGAAGGGGAGAACCCCACGGTGTACTTCGACACGCTGGTGGGCACCGACAGCCACACGCCTACCGCCAACGGCATCGGCGTGCTGGGTTGGGGCGTCGGCGGTATCGAAGCCGAGGCCGCCGCGCTGGGCCAGCCGATCACCACGCTGGTTCCCAAAGTCGTGGGCGTGCGCCTGACGGGCAAGCTGTCCGAGGGCGTCGCGGCCATGGATGTGGCGCTGACGTTCGCGAAGATGCTGCGCGAGAAGGGCGTTGTCGGCTGCTTCGTCGAGTGCTTCGGCCCTGGCCTGGACAGCCTGAACGCCACGCAGCGTACGTGCATCTCCAACATGACGCCGGAATACGGCAGCACCTGCACGCTGTTCCCCGTTGACGACCAGACGCTGGCATACCTGCGTCTGACCGGCCGCAGCGAACAGCAGGTGGCGCTGGTGGAGCAGTATGCGAAGGCGCAGGGTTTCTGGAACGATCCGCAGGCACCCGAGCGCGTGTACGCCGACGTGGTCGAGCTGGACCTGGGCAGCGTGAAGCGCAGCATCGCCGGCCCGTCGCGCCCGCATGACCGCATCTTCCTTGAGCAGGCGCAGGAGCGCTTCCATGAGATTTGCGCCGATCGCGGCCTTGACCTGGGCAAGAAGGAAACGGTCGACGTGAACGGCCAGGCATGCGAGCTTGGTCACGGCGCGCTTGCCATCGCCGCGGTGACCAGTTGCACCACCGCCACCGATCCGTCCATGATGCTGACCGCTGGCCTGGTGGCGAAGAAGGCCGCCGAAGCGGGGCTGAAGCCCAAGCCGTGGGTGAAGTGCATCCTGGCTCCGGGCAGCCATGCCACCGAGCTGCTGCTTGAGCGTGCCGGCCTGATGGATGGCCTGCGCGACCTGGGCTTTTACACGTGCGGCTTCGGCTGCATGAGCTGCATCGGCAACTCCGGCCCCATTCTGCCGGCGCTGCACGACATCGCCGACGACCTGGAGCTTGCCAGCGTGCTTTCGGGCAACCGCAACTTCGAGGGCCGCATCTCCCCCGATGTGTCGCAGAACTACCTGGGCGCGCCGGCTACGGTGATCGCTTACTCGCTGGCTGGTACCATGGACGTGGATCTGCCCAACGCCGTGCTGGGCGAGCGCGCCGACGGCACGCCGGTGAAGCTGGCCGACATCTGGCCGACCGATGCCGAGGTTGCCGACCTGCTGGAGCGTTTCGCCACGAGGGAGCTCTTCGAGGAGGGTTCGCGCGGCCTGTACGACGGCGACGCCGCCTGGCAGCAGCTTGGCAGCGAGCCGTCCGACACGTTCGCGTGGGACGAAGCCTCCACGTACGTGCGCCGCGCGCCGTACTTCGATGGCATGGGCGCGCAGCCTGCGCCGGCCGAGCCCATCAAGGACGCGCGTGCGCTGGCGTTCCTGGGCGACTTCATCACCACCGACCACATCTCGCCTGCGGGCAGCATCGCGCTGGACTCCCCGGTGGCGAAGTACCTGGAGGAGCGCGGCGTCGTTCCGGCGGACTTCAACACCTACGGCGCCCGTCGTGGCAACCATGAGGTAATGATGCGCGGAACGTTCGCCAACGTGAAGCTGTCCAACAAGCTTGCGGAAGGCAAGAAGGGCGGCTGGACCCGCGACTTCATCAAGGACGAGATCGTCCCGCTGTTCGATGCTGCCATGGACTATGAGCAGGCAGATGTGCCGCTGGTCGTGGTGGCTGGCAAGATGTACGGCAGCGGCAGCTCGCGCGACTGGGCGGCGAAAGGCCCCATGCTGCTGGGCATCCGCGCGGCGTTCGCCGAAAGCTTCGAGCGCATCCATCGCTCGAACCTCATCGGCATGGGCGTGATGCCGCTGCAGTTCGAAGAGGGCGAAAGCGCCGAAAGCCTGGGTCTGAACGGCTCTGAGCAGTACACGGTCGGCGCCGTGGACTTCTCGAAGGGCCTGCCCGAGCCGCGCGTGGTGGACGTGACGGCGAAGAAGGCCGACGGGACCGAGATTGCCTTCAAGGCGACGGTTCGCGTGGACACGCCTACCGAGGGCAAGTACTTCGAGCATGGCGGCATTCTGCAGTACGTCCTTCGCCAGCTGGCGAAATAGGCGCGGCGGCCGAACGCGGCGATTCGCCAAGGGGAACGCGGCGCTTCCCGAAAGGGCGCGGCGTTGACGGGCCGTCATCGCAACGAATATAAAAGGTAACGGAACGCGTTCGGTTTCAAGGGAAGCTGGACGCGTTCCGCTACAATGTGGAACATTGTTCATCCATCAATGGAGAAAGGGATGCCGTGAAACAGACATCCGGTTTTGAGTCGCTCATCGATGCCCTGAAGCAATCGGGCTTCGACATGGGCGCAGGTTTCGGAGGGCCCGCTGGCGCCTCTGGCGAAGGGGGTGCCGGCAGCTCGTCGGGCAACGGCGCCGGCGGTCAAGGTTCCGAAAGCCCGTTCACCGCGTTCAGCGGCGGCCGCGGCAACAAGGGCGGCAACGGCGGGGGCATCCCCGAGTTCTCGTTCGGCGACAAAATGGGCCAGATGGGCAAGAAGGCGCTCATCATCACCGCGGTGCTGGTGCTGCTTATCGTGGCGGCAGCCTACTGGTGGTTCCATCCGCCGATCAACATCCACAGCGTGGACACCTGGATGTTCGTGGTCGTGTTCATCCTGCTGCCGCTGTTCCTGCTGTGGAACGTGAAGTCGCGCACGTACGAAACGGGCAACAGCAAGGTCGACCCCAATCGCACGAAGGCGAAGGCGTTCAAGGTGGCGTCCTGGATTCCCGTGGCCATCGCGCTGGTCGGCGTGGTGGGCGCCGTGGCGTCGCTGTCGGTGTTCCCCGGTAACGCGGCCAAGTACGCCAGCGTGCTGGATACGCAGGACGCCGACTTCGCGCAGGATATCCAGCAGGTCGACTATTCCGAGATCCCCATCATCGACCGCGATTCCGCGGCGCTGCTGGGCAATCGCGCCATGGGCAATATCCCCGAGTATGTCAGCCAGTTCGAGATCGCGGGCACGTATAGCCAGATCAACTACCAGGGCACGCCCGTGCGTGTGAGCCCGCTGGGCTATGCCGACCTGTTTAAGTGGCTGACGAACCGCGCCGAGGGCATCCCGGCGTACGCGCTGGTGGACATGACCACGCAGGATGCGCAGATCGTGAAGCTGGGCGATCGCGCCATCTTCTATTCGCGCTCCGAGCCTTTGGCCCGCAACATCGATCGTTACGTGCAGCTGAAGTACCCCTTCTACATGTTCGATGAGAAGTCGTTCGAGATCGACGAGGACGGTCAGCCCTGGTGGATCTGCCCGGTGCAGACGCGTACCATCGGCCTGTTCGGCGGCACCACCATCGAACGCGTGGTCATGGTGAACGCCACCACGGGCGAGTGCACGGACCTGGCCATCGACGATGTGCCCCAATGGGTCGACCGCGCCTATCCGGCCGAGCTGCTTATCCAGCAGTACAACTGGTCGGGCAAATACCAGGACGGCTGGCTGAACAGCTGGTTGGGCCAGAAGAACGTGGTGCAGACCACGCCGGGCACCGATGGCAACGTGGGCTACAACTACATCGCCAAGGACGATGATGTGTGGGTGTACACGGGCGTGACGTCGGCCACGGCGGACAACTCCATCGTTGGTTTCGTGCTGGTGAACCAACGCACGGCGGAATCCCATTACTACCCGGTGGCGGGCGCTACCGAGGAGTCGGCCATGCAGTCGGCCGAGGGCGCGGTGCAGAACCTGCGTTACTCCGCCACGTTCCCCATCTTGATCAACGTGTCCGAGCAGCCGACGTACTTCATGGCGCTGAAGGACAACGCGGGTACTGTGAAGAAGTTCGCGATGGTGGACATCCAGCATTACCAGAACGTGGCAACGGGCGACACGGTTGCGGAGACGCAGAAGTCCTATCAGGCGATGCTGGCAACCAGCGGAACGCTTTCCGGCGATGCCGCGGAGGCCAACACGCAGGAGCAGACGGGCGCGATCCGCAGCATGACGCAGGCGGTGCTGGACGGCAACTCCCACTTCTATGTGACGCTGGAAGGCGTTGAGGGCATCTACGATTTCGCGTTGCCCGCACAGCTCGGCATCGTGGGCTATAGGGAGGGCGACACCATCGCGTTCAAGTACATCGTCGGCGATACCACGAATTCCGTCCAAGAAATCGTTGACACGCAGAATAAATCTGATACTATAGATAAGTCATCTTCTGAGCAGGCCGCGAAGACGGCTGAACAAACCGCGGAAACGGCCGACCAGCAGAAGACGGAGCAACAACAATAGTTCCGCTGCCCGAGACAGCAGGCACCGAAAGGTTCAATCGCAAGCAATTGCGGCCCGCCGAGGTGGTTGTTAAGTATCGCACTTCAACGACCCCTGTGTCTTAGGACGGCAGGGGTCGTTCTTTTTCTCAAGCGCGACTCCACCCGCATGGGGCGGAACCCGAGTTTGAGAAGAAGGAGGTGTAACAATGCCGAACGCAAAGAACCAATCCATGCTTTCCGCGATCAAGGAGGATCTGGAGGGTGCGGGTGCTGTGTGGGTCGTCGACGCCTGCGGTCTGACCGTCAAGGAGGTCGAGGCTCTGCGCAACGCAGTCCGCGAGTCCGGTGCATGCATGAAGGTGTACAAGAACACCGTTATGCGCATCGCCTTGTCCGAGTCCGAGCTGCCTACGCTGGACGACATGCTGCATGGCCCGAGCGCATTCGTGTTCGCCGGTTCCGATGTGGCTGCTGCCGCGAAGGCCGTTAAGGAATTCGCCAAGTCCAACGAGAACTTGCAGATCAAGGGTGGCTTGATGGAGGGTGCTGCAGTCAGCGCCGCAGAGGTGGAGGCCATCGCTTCCCTGCCCTCTCGCGAGGAGCTGTACGCTCACATCGCCGCTGCCATCAACGGTGTGGCTCAGGGTCTGGCAACCGCTATCAACGGTGTGCCGCGTGGCCTGGCTCAGGTCGCAAAGGCCGTTGCCGATCAGAAGGTTGCGTAAGCAAGCTTCTTGCGGCATAAGACGTGCCGCGTAATGCATTTGAAATTTCGGCTGGAACATAAGGATGATCCAGCCCCTTTGAAAGGAAACTAACATGGCTGTTTCTCGCGAAGAGATCATCGAGGCTCTGAAGGAAATGTCCCTGCTCGAGGCTTCTGAGCTGGTCAAGGACATCGAGGAGACCTTTGGCGTGTCCGCTGCTGCTCCGGTTGCCGTTGCCGCTGCTCCGGCTGCTGGCGCTGCTGCCGCTGAGGAGAAGTCCGAGTTCGACGTCGTGCTCGAGGGCTTCGGCGACAACAAGATCGCTGTCATCAAGGCTGTCCGTGAGATCACCGGCCAGGGCC
>OLNL01003270.1_pt1 | contig 10907 bp, 9 predicted proteins | sample 1672181 | NCBI WGS metagenome assembly OLNL01 (sample SAMEA3136656, study PRJEB25190) | human gut metagenome | biome: human gut; feature: human-associated habitat; material: faeces | place: Austria | collected 2013
AGGATTTATCCTTATATGATCAATTTATAGAAGAAGCAGGTGATCCGGATGACAGCGACCGCCGTTAATTATGCAAAAACACTGTACGAGCTTTCTGTTTCGACAGAAGCCGTACAGACAACAAAAGAAATATTCCGTGAGGTTCCGGGGCTGGCAGAGAGCCTTGAGAACCCACTGGTGCCTTTTGAAGCAAAGAGCAGAGTGATCGACAGAGTGATCCCTGATGAGATGAAGAATTTCATTAAGGTTGCCTGCAGACACAGAAACATCGGTCTTCTGAATGAGATCTTTGAAAATTATGAAGAAATCTGCAGAAGACATAAGAACATCCTGCATGCAGTGATGCGTTATGTAACACCGCCGAAGGATGAACAGCTGAAAGGCATCAAAGCATTTTTGTGCCGGGAATTTCAGGCTGAACAGGCCGAAATAGAGATGATAGAAGACAAAAGTCTGATCGGAGGATTTGTCCTCCAGGCAGACGGACGTGAATTTGACTGGAGCATGCGGGGACGTTACCGTATGTTACAACAGAAACTGACCCGGAGGTGAACACGTTGAGTGCAATCAACCCAGATGAGATTATTTCTATTCTAAAAGAAGAAATAGAAAATTATGATGAGATCAGCCAGAACCAGGAAGTGGGAACGGTTATTTCTGTAGGTGACGGAATTGCAACCGTATACGGAATTGACCATGCCATGTATGGTGAGGTTGTAGTATTTGAAAACGGACTCAAGGGAATGGTTCAGGATATCCGTACAAACAGCATGGGATGCATCCTGTTTGGTAAAGATACCGGAATCAAAGAGGGAACCAAAGTAACCAGAACCGGAAAACAGGCAGGTATTCCTGTTGGTAATGGATATGTAGGAAGAATCGTAAATGCCCTTGGCGCTCCGATAGATGGAAAAGGCGAGATCAAAGAAGAAGGATATCGCCCGGTAGAGAATCCTGCACCAGGAATCATCGACCGTAAATCCGTAACTGTACCGCTGGAAACAGGTATCCTTTCTCTGGATTCCATGTTCCCGATTGGCCGTGGACAGCGTGAGCTGATCATCGGTGACAGACAGACCGGTAAAACTTCTCTTGCAATTGATACGATCCTGAACCAGAAGGGTAAGGATGTACTTTGTATTTATGTAGCAATCGGACAGAAGGCATCTACCGTTGCAAAGGTTGTATCCAACCTCGAAAAATACGGTGCGATGGAGTACACAACAGTATTCTCCTCAACAGCCAGTGACTGTGCACCGCTTCAGTACATTGCACCTTATGCAGGAACAGCACTTGCTGAGTTCTTTATGTATCAGGGAAAAGATGTGCTGATCGTATACGATGACCTTTCTAAACACGCAGTAGCATATCGAGCATTGTCCCTGTTACTGGAGCGTTCTCCGGGACGTGAGGCATATCCTGGTGATGTGTTCTACCTGCATTCCAGACTTCTGGAGAGATCCAGCCGTCTGAGCGATGAAAAGGGAGGCGGTTCTATTACAGCTCTTCCGATCATCGAGACACAGGCAGGTGATGTATCTGCATATATTCCGACCAACGTAATTTCTATTACAGATGGTCAGATTTTCCTGGAGAGCGACCTGTTCTTCTCCGGTATGAGACCGGCCGTAAACGTCGGACTTTCTGTATCACGAGTTGGTGGTGCAGCCCAGACAAAGGCAATGAAAAAAGCATCCGGAAGTGTTCGTATCGATCTTGCTCAGTACCGTGAGATGGAAGTCTTCACACAGTTCAGTTCTGATCTGGATGAAGCAACAAAGGCACAGCTGGCATACGGCGGATGCCTGATGGAACTTCTGAAACAGCCGCTGTGTAATCCACTTGCACTCCACGAACAGGTAATTACATTGTGGACAGCAACTCATAAAAAAATGGTTCATGTGGATAAAAAGAAGGTGAAACAGTATCAGAAAGATCTTCTGGCATACTTCGATAATGTTTACCCGGAAATCGGTAAAGAAATCGAAGAGACTAAGGTACTCAGTGATGAACTGGGAGAAAAGATCCTTCAGGTTGCAGATGAGTTCAGGGATCGTGCAGCTACCAAATAAATTATTTGTAAAGAATGCGATTACTGTGAAATGACAAGTTTGTCAGAGACAGTAACCGGCAGGAGGAATTTATGGCAAATGCAAGAGAAATAAAGAGCAGGATAAGCAGTGTCCAGGACACAATGAAAATTACCAATGCCATGTATATGATTTCCTCTTCCAAAATGAAAAAAGCCAAAAAGATACTGTCGGATACCGAGCCGTATTTCTACAATATGCAGAGTGCGATCGCACGTATCCTCCGACATATCCCGGATATACAGCATCCGTTTTTCAGTGTCCGCCACCTGATTCCTACAGAGGAACGTAAGATTGCGACGATCGTGGTAACAGGTGATAAGGGTATGGCAGGTGCCTATAACCACAATATTACCAAGATGACAGAGGAATTTATGGCCAATACTCCTGGCCACCATAAACTGTATGTCCTTGGTGTTGTAGGAAGACAGTATTTCAGTAAAAAAGATGTCGATATGGATGGAAGCTTCCGTTATACTGTACAGAAGCCAACCATGCACAGGGCAAGAATGATCAGTGAGGAAGTTATAAGAGGCTTTCTGGAAAGAGAAGTGGACGAGGTGCATATCATCTATACACAGATGCAGAATGCAGTTGTGATGGAACCGGTAAATATGCAGCTTCTTCCTTTAAAAAAGACCAGCTTTTCACCGATTGATATACCGGCAGAGGTTCATCAGGAAGAAATAGAAATGTTTCCTTCCGCTGATGGAGTGCTGGATATCATGATTCCAAATTATCTGACCGGTGTGATCTACGGATGTCTTGTTGAGGCATATGCAAGTGAGAACAATGCGAGAATGACAGCAATGCAGTCTTCAACAGACAGTGCAAAGAAAATGCTCCAGGATCTGTCGATCCAGTATAACAGGGCACGTCAGGCAGCGATCACACAGGAGATCACAGAGGTCTGCAGCGGTGCAAAGGCTCAGAAAAGGAAGTGACGAGGATGAGTAAAGGTAAGATCGTACAGGTCATGGGACCTGTTGTAGACGTTGTTTTTGAAGATGGAGATCTGCCGGATATCAAGGATGCTCTTGAAGTTGAAAACAACGGTAAAAAATGTGTTATGGAAGTTTCTCAGCATCTGGGAAATGATGTGGTTCGATGCATCATGCTGAGTGCCAGCGAGGGACTTCAGAGAGACAGAGAAGTAATTGCTACAGGAAGTGGAATCAAAGTTCCTGTAGGTGACTGTACTCTGGGAAGACTGTTCAACGTTCTCGGAGAGACAGTAGATGGTGGAGAATCTCTGGATGATGCAGAGCATTGGGTAATCCACAGAGATCCGCCGAGTTTTGAAGAACAGAAACCGGCAGTTGAGATCCTGGAAACAGGAATCAAAGTCATCGACCTTCTTGCTCCTTACGCAAAGGGTGGTAAGATCGGTCTGTTTGGTGGTGCCGGTGTTGGTAAGACAGTCCTGATTCAGGAGCTTATCCAGAATATCGCTACCGAGCATGGTGGATATTCTATTTTCACCGGTGTTGGTGAACGTTCCCGTGAGGGTAATGACCTTTGGAGTGAAATGAAAGAATCCGGCGTACTTAAGAAAACAGCCTTAGTGTTCGGACAGATGAACGAGCCGCCGGGATCCCGTATGCGTGTTGCGGAAACAGGTCTTACTATGGCAGAATATTTCCGTGATACTGAGCATAGAGATGTTCTTCTTTTTATTGATAATATCTTCCGTTTTGTACAGGCAGGTTCCGAGGTATCCGCACTTCTTGGACGTATGCCTTCCGCAGTAGGTTACCAGCCGACTCTGGCTACAGAGATGGGTGAACTGCAGGAGCGTATCGCATCCACAACATCCGGATCCGTTACTTCTGTACAGGCAGTTTATGTACCGGCCGATGACCTGACTGACCCGGCACCGGCAACAACATTCGCACATCTGGATGCAACGACAGTTCTTTCCCGTAAGATCGTTGAGCAGGGTATTTACCCGGCCGTAGATCCACTGGAATCTACATCCCGTATTCTTGAAGCAGATGTTGTAGGTGAAGAGCATTACGAAGTAGCACGTCGTGTACAGGAAATTCTTCAGAAATACAAAGAGCTGCAGGACATCATTGCAATCCTTGGTATGGAAGAGCTCTCTGACGAAGATAAGAATACTGTATTCCGTGCAAGAAAGATCCAGAAATTCCTTTCTCAGCCGTTCCATGTAGCTGAGAATTTCACGGGTATTCCTGGAAAATATGTTCCGCTTAAAGAAACAATCCGTGGGTTCAAGATGATCATTGATGGTGAGATGGATGAATATCCGGAAAACGCATTCTTCAATGTAGGAACTATAGACGAAGTAGTTGAAAAAGCAAAAACTCTGGAACAGTAAGGAGTGAGGCTTATGCAGAATACATTCGGTCTTGAGATATACGCTGCAAACAGACAGTTCTTTTCCGGAAGAGCGCAGTCACTGATCATACCGGCGGAAGATGGACAGAAAGAATTTCTTGCTCATCATGCGAATATGATCTGTGCCATTGTTCCGGGAGAGCTTCGCTTTCAGGATGCGGAAGGAAATTGGGAAGTAGTAGCAGTAAGTTCAGGGTTTGTTGAGATGATCAACAACCGTGCAAAACTGTTCTGTCTGACGGTAGAACGTCCGGAGGAAATCGACATCCGAAGAGCTGAAGAGGCTCGTGATCGTGCCGAAGAGCAGCTCCGTCAGCAGCAGAGTATTGTAGAATATCACAGAAGTCAGGCTGCGCTTGCAAGAGCCATGACCCGGCTCCGTGTAACAAAAGAATTAAAATGATATCAGGGTTCCAAAGGTCATAAATAGAGTTAAAAAGAGAATTGCTATTATATAGTGATTCTCTTTTTTTGACGAAAAAACGAAAATGGCTCCATATATAGCGCATTATGTTAATTGTAAAGAAAATTTGGCTGTGTTATACTCTCTTATACGATATTAAAATCTATAATGCGATTTCAACCGTGCGAAGGAAGAAAATTGGTATTATTGACAGGAACAGTTACTGTGAACGGTAACTGGCAGTATGAAAGGTTAAGTAAGAATGGCAAGTATGAAAGATGTGGCGCAGAGAGCCGGAGTAGGAGTCGGTACTGTGTCGAGAGTTATCAATGACAGCGGATATGTGTCTGCTGATACACGCAAAAAGATAGAACGGGCAATCGAAGAACTGGGATATACACCAAATGAACTGGCAAGAAATCTGTTTCGTAATCGGACAGGAATAATAGGTGTTCTGATTCCGGATCTTGACCACCCTTTTTTCTCCGCGTTCGCACGGGAAACAGAGCTTTCGCTTTATAAACTGGGATACAAAACAATGATCTGTAATACGGTCGGAAGCAGTAATCGAGAGCGTGATTATCTGAATATGCTCGACCGAAATATGGTAGATGGGATCATTACCGGTGCACATACACTCCATAAAACTGAATATGCGAACAGAAAGCATACGATAGTTGCTCTGGATCAGGATTTCGGACCGGAAATTCCTATAATTGGGTCAGACCATCTGTATGGAGGAAAGCTTGCAGCTGAGATAATGATCAAAAACGGATGTAAGCGGATCATACAAATAACAGGTATCGCACCGAACGTAGCTGCCAATGACAGGCATACAGTATTTGAAGAGTCATTGAAAGCACATGGAATAGAAGTCTTGAATATCGAGATGGAATGGAATAAATTTGACCATCAGTCCTACTGGGACGCTGCAAAAGAAGCAATAGAAAAATATCCGGATGCTGATGGTGTGTTTGCGGCAGATCAGCCTGCACTGTGTTATATGCATCTTGCAATACAGGCAGGAAAAAGAGTGCCGGAAGATCTGAAAGTGATCACTTACGATGGAATGGATGTCAGCAGGCTTTGCTATCCGGAGGTGACAGCAATCTGTCAAAACGTTAAATTTTTGGCAGAATCTTGTGCGAGAACCGTGCTGGATTTGATTGATGGAAAGGAACGCGTTCCACACAGACAGGTACTATCAGTGGAGTTACAGCAGGGTCAAAGCACCTATCCGGTGGAAATTACCGGAGAAATCTAGGAATTACATATAATGAAGCAGATTTTTCAGAAGCAGATAAAAGCATAAATTGCCTTTATCTGCTTTTTATATTATGCTGAGAATTTGTTAAAATTATGTCGTTTTAGCTTGTGCATAATATACAAAAACAAATATAAAAAATTATAAAAATGCACGGAAATGTGTTTTTGGAAGGATTTTTGTGGAATATCGGTTGACAAATCAGGATAGAAAGGATATTATAAAAACACGATATGGAACGGCTTCCACACAAACAATTAAAAAGTACTAAGAACGAAAAAATTTTTTTAAAGCACGTGGAACGCGTTCTACAATATTTCCTTTCGCGCGGTGGAAACAGAGTTTAAAAGGAGGATAATTAAAATGAAAAAAACCATTAGTTTAGCAATGGCAGCAGCACTTGCAATTTCCGGAGCAGTAACAACTGTACCGGTATTCGCAGACGATGTAACAAATATCACAATCTGGAGTCCTACTGACAGAGAAGCAATTGAAGCATGGTGGAAAGATAAGATTGCAGAGTGGAATAAAGATCATCCAGAAATCCAGGTAAGCCGTGAAGCAATCGACCGTTCCGATTCTTATGCTTATGATAACAAAATTGCTACAGCAGTTACCTCTAATGATCTTCCGGATATCTTCTATATAGACGGACCTCAGGTTTCCTACTATGCAGCTAATGGCATCACAGTTCCGCTTGATGATTATTTTACAGATGAGGATAAAGCAGATTTCGTAAATTCTTCAATGACGCAGAATACATATGATGGCAAATTATATGCTGTAGGTGCAACAGAATCTTCTGTAGCATTCTACTACAACAAAGATTACCTCAAAGAATGTGGTGTAGATACAGACGATCTTGACTCCCGTACACTTGAAAACCCACTGACAACAGATGAAGTTGCTGAAATCGCTGAAAAATGTACAACAGATGATTATGTAGGAACACACATCATCATGGATCACGGTGAAGGACTGCCATATGCTCTTGAACCGCTGTATCTTTCCGCTGGAAAAGATTATATCAGCGAAGATGGAAAAGAAGCCGATGGATATGTGAACAGTGAAGAAGCAGTAAACACAACATCATGGCTTGCAGATCTGATCGCTAAAGGATATGCAAACGTTGAACCGATCACAGACGAATTCCTCAATGGCGCATGTGCAACAATGCTCGGTGGTTCATGGGAAATTGCAACACTTGAACAGAATGCTGACTTTGACTGGGGTGTAACTTACTATCCGGTAAATGCTGAAACTAAAAAAGCAGTTTCTCCATGCGGTGACTGGTCTGCAGCAATCTCTAAAGACTGCGAGAATGCAGATGCAGCTGGTGAATTCCTGGCATGGCTGATGAACACAGACAATGTAGCAACATATGCAGCAGCAATTGCAAAACCTGCAACACGTTCTTCTGCTTATGAAACAGAAGCAATGACTGAGTACAAAGAAGGAGCAAGAGCTCTTATTGTAGATCAGCTTGAAAACACAGCAGTTCCGCGTCCTAGAACACCATCCTATGCTACATTCTCATCTGCCTACGCAGAAGCAATGACAAACATTTTCTCTGATGCAGCAAGTAATGAAGAAGTAGATACAGATTATGTTCAGTCCGAGCTTGATACAGCAGCTGACACATTTACAGAAGACTACGAAACATATTACGCTGAATAAGAAAATTAATGAAGACGGAGCCGCATCGGCATAAAAGCGGTGCGGCTCTGCTTTTTCTTAAAAAGGAAAAGGGGGAAAGGCAATGGCAAAGGCAGAAAAAAAGAAGCTTACCGGCCGTAAACGTGATGAAAGAGTAGCTGCATATATATTCGTAGCACCGGCAGTAATTCTTCTGATTGCATTTCTTGTTGTACCAATGATCTATACCGTATACTTTTCAGGATTTAAATATCAGATCATGAGACCTGATGCAATGAAATTTATCGGTTTTGAAAACTATCAGAAGCTTTTCAGTGATAAAAACTTCTGGCTTGCATTAAAAAATACCGTTTATTTTACAGTAATTGTTGTTCCTTGTCAGTGTGCACTTGCGCTCGCTCTTGCACTTCTGGTTTCAAAGAAGTTCCGTGGAGTGGCAGTCTTCCGTACCATGTACTTTGCACCACAGCTTACATCCATGGTAGTTATCTCCGTATTGTGGTCAGTACTTTACAATGCAAATCCAAATACAGGTCTGATCAACTCAATCCTTGTATCTCTTGGAATGAGCCCGATCAAATTCCTGAGTGATGCAAATACAGCGATGAACTCCATCATCTTTATGTCTGCATGGCAGGGTGCCGGTTATCAGATGATGATCTTCCTGGCAGGTCTTCAGGGAATCCCGAGGGACCAGTACGAAGCAGCATCTGTAGATGGTGCAACCAAGTTTAAACAGTTCCTTTACATCACGCTCCCGGGACTGAAGGGAACTATTAAATACGTAATTATGATCACTATGATCCAGGCAATGAAACTTTTTACACAGCCATATATCATGACACAGGGTGGACCGAAAAACTCCACAAAGACTCTTGTGTATTACATTTATACACAGGGCTTCCAGAAAGGTAACTTTGGTTATGCCTGCTCGATCGCAGCTGTATTCTTTGTGATCGTTGTATGTATGTCTATGGCGATGAAGAAAGTAACTGCGGCAACAGACTGAGAAAGGAGGATATAAATATGAAAAAATCAATGAGGTTTTCTAATGCATTTGGAAAATTCATGTTCTATTTTGGAAATATTATCATCGGTATCATCTTTGTATCTCCTCTGATCTGGATGATTTCCGCATCACTGAAACCAGAAGCTAAGATTTTTGCAAATATGGATTCGCTGACTACTTTTTTACCGGTTCAGGCATCCTTAAATAACTATGCAGAAGTATTTTCACGACTGAATATGCCTTTGGTATTTAAAAATACACTGCTTTATATTGCACTGATCCTTGTTCTGGATCTGCTTGTAAACTCCATGTGCGGTTATGCATTGGCTAAATTTGAATTCAGAGGAAAAGGTGCAGTTCTGAATCTTGTAATTGCACTGATGGTACTGCCGATGGAAGCAATCATGCTCCCACTTTACATTGAAATGTCTCAGCTCGGCTGGGTAAACACACTTGCAGCACTGGTTGTTCCTTTTGTTGCAAAATGCTTTTCTATTTATATGTTCAGACAGTTCTTCTGTGACGTTCCGGATGATCTGATTGAAGCGGCTGCAATTGATGGCTGTAGTCCGATCAGAACATTTTTCCAGATCGTTATGCCAATCTCCAAAACAGTATACGCAACTGTATTTATTCTTGATTTTGTAGCACATTGGAATGATTTTATGTGGCCATTCCTCGTTATGACAGGAGAAGATAAGCGTACGATCCAGCTTGCAGTTCAGTCATTTTTTGGAACACAGCCGGTACATTACAGTGCGATCATGGCAGCCCTTGTCGTATCTGCAATCCCGATGATCATTATGTTTATCTTCATGCAGAAATACTATGTTGAAGGCATTGCATCATCAGGAATTAAAGGTTGATGGAAAACAGTAATAACAGGGAGATAAAGTATTATGAGTAAAGAGAAATTAATGAGGGCAAGAGAATTTGAGCAGGAACAGTTAAAAAGAATTTCTCCGGAAGAACGTCCCTGCTATCATGTGACTGGTGGTTCCGGATGGATCAATGATCCAAATGGATTCTCCTTTTATAAAGATGAATATCATCTGTTTTATCAGTATCATCCGTATTCTAATGAATGGGGGCCGATGCATTGGGGTCATGTGACAAGTAAGGATCTTATCACCTGGGAGAGACTTCCACTTGCCATGGTTCCGGAAGAATCCTATGATAATTTCGGATGTTTCTCCGGAAGTGGTGTTGAGCTTCCGGATGGCCGACATCTTCTGATGTATACAGGTGTTGGATATGTAAGTGATATTCCAATGGCCAATGGAGAACTTCCAACACACCAGACACAGTGTCTGGCAGTGGGTGATGGAACAGATTACGAGAAATATGAAAAGAATCCGGTTATTACCGGAGATGATATTCCCGCAGGAGGAAGTAAAGTTGATTTCCGTGATCCTAAGATCTGGAAAGATGAGGATGGATTTTATTATGCAGTCGTTGCAAATATGATGGACGATGGAAACGGCCGGATCCTTCTTTTCAGAAGTGCAGATGCATTCCAGTGGCAGTATGTATGCGTACTTGACCACAGTGATAAGAAACTTGGAAAAATGTGGGAATGTCCGGATTTCTATGAAGTAGACGGCAAGCATGTTCTGGTCGTAAGTCCGATGGAGATGATGCCGGATGGTCTGAAGTTCCACGTAGGTCACAGTGTTATTTATCTGACAGGAACCTATGACAACAAGACACATCAGTTTGTCAGAGAGGATGTGCAGCCGCTTGACAGTGGAATTGATTTCTATGCTCCGCAGAGTATGCTGACACCGGATGGCCGACGCGTGATGATCGCGTGGATGCAGGCATGGCCGAATTCCAAATTTGTTCCGGATGGTGTGAAATATTTCGGGCAGATGACAGTTCCGAGGGAAATCAATTACCGTAATGGAAAACTCATTCAGCAGCCGGTTCGTGAGATTGAAAATTATCGTGGAGAACATGTTCACTATGAGGATGTGGAAATCTCCGATGAAACTGTTCTGAATGGTGTGGACGGACGTGTGCTTGATATGACAGTGAAGCTGAAGGTAACAGATGAGTTCAAAAAGTTCACCATTAAGCTTGCTGCTGATGAAACCTATGATTCTACGATCACTTATGATCCGG
>OLNL01003276.1_pt1 | contig 10879 bp, 9 predicted proteins | sample 1672181 | NCBI WGS metagenome assembly OLNL01 (sample SAMEA3136656, study PRJEB25190) | human gut metagenome | biome: human gut; feature: human-associated habitat; material: faeces | place: Austria | collected 2013
ACGGGGCAATCCGGGGCACGTCAGCGCTTCTCGCTGACTTTGATGGACCTGTGATGATTGAGAAAGGCCGGACATGGAATTCGCGACGATGATGGAACTCTTGCTCTCGGGATTGGCTTTCACCGTGCAGATCTTCCTCGTCACCCTTGTCGGCTCGCTGCCGCTTGGGGTGCTGGTGGCGTTCGGTCGCATGAGCCGCTTCAAGCCCATAGCGCTCGTCACGCGCTTCTATATCTCGGTCATGCGGGGAACGCCGCTCATGCTGCAGCTCATGGCGCTCATGTTCGGACCTTACTACCTGTTAGGTCTCAACATGGGGGGCGACTGGAAGTACTGGGCGTGCTCCATCGGCTTCATCATCAACTACGCGGCCTACTTCGGCGAGATCTACCGCGGCGGCATCCAGTCCATCCCGCGCGGGCAGTACGAGGCGGCCGAGGTGCTGGGCTACTCGAAGCTCCAGACGTTCATGAAGATCGTGCTTCCCCAGGTGGTCAAGCGCATCCTGCCCGCCATGAGCAACGAGATCATCACGCTGGTGAAGGACACGTCGCTCGCGTTCGTGCTCGGCATCATGGAGATGTTCAGCCAGGCGAAGGCCATCGCCGCCTCGCAGGTGAGCATGCTTCCCTATGTGATCGCCGGCGTGATCTACTGGGTGTTCAACTTCATTGTGGAGATCGTGCTCACGCGCATCGAGAAGAAGCTGAACTACTACCATGACTGATGGTTTCGCCGCTCTGACGAAGGGCTGATCGGGCCGACGCTGCGGAAACCCTCGCTGACTTTGGTGGACCTGGAAGGAGCTGGAAGTTGTGACAAGCGAACAGCCGCTCGTGCTCTTGGAGCACGCGAGGAAGAGCTTCGGCGGCACGCCGGTGCTGAAGGATATCTCGCTCTCGGTGCGCCGGGGCGAGGTCGTGGCCGTGATCGGGCCGTCGGGGGGCGGCAAGTCCACCCTTCTGCGCTGCTGCACGCTGCTGGAGACGCTGGACGGCGGGCGCCTGGCATACGGCGACCTGGTGGTGGCCGAGGAGGATGCGGCCGGCCGCGCCGTCTACGCGGGCAAGGCCGCGCTCAAGGAGGCCAAGACGCGCTTCGGCCTGGTGTTCCAGAACTTCAACCTGTTCCCGCACTACACGGTGCTGAAGAACGTGACCGACGCGCCGCTGCACGTGCAGAAGCGCCCGAAGGACGAGGTCATGGAACATGCGCGCGCCCTGCTGGCGAAGATGGGGCTGGCGGGCACGGAGGACAAGGTGCCCTGCGAGCTGTCGGGCGGCATGCAGCAGCGCGTGGCCATCGCCCGCGCGCTCGCGCTCGACCCCGACGTGCTGTTCTTCGACGAGCCCACGAGCGCGCTCGACCCCGAGCTGACGAAGGACGTGCTGAAGGTCATCCGCGATCTGGCGGCCGAGCACATGACCATGGTCATCGTGACGCACGAGATGAACTTCGCGCGCGACGTGGCCGACCACATCGTGTTCATGGACGGCGGCGTGATCGTGGAGGAGGGCCCCGCCGAGCAGGTCATCAACCGCCCGCAGCACCAGCGCACCCGCGCGTTTCTGGCGAAGTACGAAGGGGAGTAGCGATGGCCATCGACAAGGTGAAGGCCTACCTGCGCGAGCGCGGCATGGACGGCCGCGTGCTGGAGTTCGACACGTCTAGCGCAACGGTGGAGCTGGCGGCGGCTGCCGTGGGCTGCGAGCCGGCGCGCATTGCCAAGATGCTGTCGTTCCACGTGGGTGACCGGGTGGCGCTCGTGGTGGCGGCCGGCGACGCCCGCATCGACAACCCCAAGTTCAAGGCGCAGTTCGGATGCAAGGCTAAGATGCTCGCCGCCGACGAGGCCGAGCCGCTCATCGGCCACGGCGTGGGCGGGGTGTGCCCGTTCGCCGTGAACGAGGGCGTGGACGTGTTCCTGGACGAGTCGCTGCGCCGCTTCGACACGGTGTACCCGGCGGCCGGCAGCGCGGCGAGCGCCGTGCGCCTCTCGCCCGACGAGCTCGAGCGCTGCGCCGAGCCCTGCACGTGGGTCGACGTGTGCAAGCTGCCATGACGGTGCAGGACGGCAGCCTGCTTCCTGCTGCCCGCTTCGGTGCAGAAGGGGCGCCCGTGACATTCTACGTGGTGCGCCACGGCCAGACGCTGTTCAACGTCATGGGCAAGGTGCAGGGCTGGTGCGACACGCCGCTCACGGACGAGGGCGTGCGCGCCGCCGAGGCGCTCGGCCGCGGTTTGGCCGACGTCGACTTCGCCGCCGCGTTCTCCAGCGACAGCGGTCGGGCCGTGCAGACGCTCGACGCGCTGCTGGGGGCGCGGGCCGCGCAACGTGGCGAGGCGTACGCGCCTCCCGAGACCTTCCCGCCCACCTGCGTGCCGAACGGCCCCTCTTCGGCCATCGAGTACGGTGCGCTGCATACCCTGCTCTGCGCCGAGACGCCGTTTCCCCTGGCGCACGACCCGCGCCTGCGCGAGTGGTGCTACGGCGATTTGGAGGGAGAGCCGGGCGACCAGCTGCGGGCGGCGCTTGCCCGCGGGTTCGGCGCGGAATTGGGCTTCGAGGAGCACAACCGCCGCCTGCCCGAGGTGGCCGACGTGCTCGCGCGTGCCGATACGTCGGGGCGTGCCGAGCGCTTCGATGCCATCGAGCGGCGTCTCTCCGGCTTCTTCGCCGAGGCGGGCGAGGCCGTGCGCTTGGCCGGCGGCGGCAACGCGCTCGTGGTCACGCACTCGTTCGTGGTGCGCACGCTGGTGTACCTGCTGGACCCTGCGCGCGTGAACGACCCGGCGAAGATCCCCAACGCCAGCGTCACGCGCATCGGCTACGACGGCCATGCGTTCTCGCTGGCCGAGATAGGCTCCACCGACTGGCAACGGTGAGACGGGGGATTCCCCCCGTCTCACCTACAGCTTGGCCTCCACCATGTCGATCAATTCCTGCTGCGAATGCACGTCCAGCTTCTTGTAAATGTGGTAGGTGTGGGTCTTGATGGTGTGCGGCGAGATGACCAGCTCTTCCGCGATGTAGTGCTGGTTTCGCCCGCGCGCCAGCATCGTGTGTATCCGCGTCTCCTGGTTGGTCAGCTCGTACGCCTCCGCAATCTCGGCGCACGCCGCCTTCCACTTGTCCAAGAACGCGTCCGCCTGCGGCTCGCCGGACTCCTCCTTGCGGCTTTTCACGAGGTCCCACACCAGCAGCATGACCAGGGCGATCACGATGACGATGGAGAAGATGGCGTACCCGGTGTCAAACCCCGCCTTTCCCAGCCCGGCGTACAGCAGCGCCCCGACCGACCACCCGATGAAGATACCCGCGAAGTTGCCGATGGTGGGCGGTGCGTAGGATGCGTACACCGGCAGCTGGCGGTCGCTTATCTCGTCGGCCAGATCGCCCCAGGTGATGGCATCGTAGCAGGTGAACCCGAAGATGATCAGTGCTAGGAAGAAGACCTTCAGCATCTCCGGCACGTAGGGAAACGGCAGCACCGCCAAGGCGATGAGCGGAAGCAGGAGCATGCGGTACAGGTCGGAGTCGGCCTCCACCTTCTTCGACAGAACGTACACCGCGAACGCCAAAGACGATACGGCGATCGAGGCGGCAATCACCACCACCAGCCCGTTCTCCACGGCAAGGCTGAGCACGGTATAGGAGGTCACGCCGAATACGAGCGTGTACAGGAGGGTGCGCGGCAACGTGGGAACGAATTCCCGGAACCGGTCGAGCACCGCCTCGAGGTAGGCACGGTAGGACGCGGCATCTTCGAGCCGTTTCGGGCCGATGCCCTTGCTTGCCAAATGCGAGCACGCAACGGAGGCAACGGGGAAGGAGGCTATCATGACAATGCCCACGACGGGGTCCATGAACAGCGGAAGAACATACAAAAGCGAGGCCAGCAGGAATGCGAGCGCGATGCTGCGCATGAGCTTGGCGCGCCGCAGCCATACGAAGAAGGGACCGGTCTTCAGATAGACGAACGAGGACGCAAGCCCCCCGAGGGCGAAGAGCACGCCTGCCTGCAGGAAGCCGAGCTCGCTTCCCATCTGCCCCAGAAAAGCCGGGACCTCCGCCAGGATCGACAGCAGCGCGACGCCGATTCCGAACCAAAGGCGGTCGACCACATGCTGCAGGTGCCAGCCGGCCAAGGCGAAGACGACCATGCTGAGCGCGGAGGCGCCCGCCACGATCACGCAGAGCAGGAGGTAGGCGCTGAAATCCGCCGTGGCGAACGGGTTCAGCACGTTCGCATGGAATATCGAGAAGATCCAGGCCCAGTAGGCAGCCAGCGCGACGATGCCCAAGATCACGCGTCTCGAGCTGTTGCCGATGAGCAGGTCGCGGGCGTCGCCTTCCGTCGGCTCGACGTTCTTGTTGGCGGGGGGCAGTTGCCTCTCTTGAGCAGTCACGGTCTTCTCCTGTGGTCTCGGCTAAACCTCGTCATGGTGCGCAGCGCGGCGAAGGCTGCCCAAGCCTCCTTTCGTCCCCGGCGGTTCGGGGAAGACGAAGCCGCACGTCTCGCAGGTCTTCGCGCCGCTTCTGCTCATGCCCAGGCACACAGGGCACAGCCCCTCGCGGTAGGCGGGATGGCATTTCCCGCAGTTTCGGCATGGAAAGCAATGTTCCCTCACAACAGTACCCCCTCTCGAATCATCAAGGCGGGCGCCGGCCGAAACCGATGCCCGCCGTTTTAACGTGCGTATGCGGCCTGTCGCTATTCGCGCGTGCTGCGGATGCTCTTATTGTAGATGCGGCGGAACACGAGGAGGCAGATGACGCACGCCGCAAGGGACAGCCCGCCCATGGCCATCGCCGCCGCCCCGTAGCCGGCGCTGTCGAGGATCATGCCGACGATGGCAGGCACCGCCAGCGTGCCGCCGTTCTGCCCGAGCACCACGACGGCGGTCGCGGCGCCCACCGTCTTCGGCGAGCGCGCGACCTCGGGGGCCATCGCGAAGAAGACGGTCGGGGCTGCCCCGAGGAAGCACCCGAGGACGAAGGCGATGACGTACGTTCCCACCACGCCGATGTCCAGGTTGAACCACAGGAAGAGGCCGATGGCGCACACCAGCATGTCAATGAACAGCAGCAGGCCCTTGTCCTTCGTCCGCGCGAGGACGAGGCCCATGGCCGTGCCGCCAACCAGCATGCCGGCGGCCGCGATGGTCGCGCACAGGTTCGCCGCGCCCTCGGTCCAGCCGTTCTCCACGTTCAGGAACGGGATGGTGAAGGCGTTGAACGCGTCGGTCGCACCGCCCACGAGGAAGAACATGACAGCGCTTAGGAGGGACAGCGGCGCCAGGTAGCCCCACAGGACCCCGTGCTTCTCGGGATTCTCCTTGGCGCCGGCGGATTCTTCCAGGTCCTTGCGCTCGGATTCGGCGGGAGCCTTCACGCAGACGATCACCAGCAGGAATGCCAGCACGGCGCCGACGAGGCCGAACACCCACATGCCGGTCCAGTTGCCGTTCTCCATGATGGGGGTGGCGGAAAGCGTCACGATCATCATGGCGAAGCCGACGTTCGCGCCCCACACGCCGTTGGCGAGGCCGCGCTTCTTCGGCTCGTACCACATGGCGATGATGCCCGGCCCGGCGGTCATGGCCGCGCCGTACCCGCAGCCCTCGAGTGCACGCGTTACCAGGATGCCCGCGTCGCTGGTCCAGAACAGGCCTGCGATGTTGCCCACGATGGAGACGAGCAGGGCGATGCTCACCACCTTGCGCGCGCCGAAGCGGTCCATGAGCGCGCCGCCGAACAGCGCCATCACGACGGCCGCGATGGAGAACATCGTCATCATGAGGCCCTGGGTGGTGTAGGAGATGCCGAGCACCTCTATCATGTTCGGGGCGGCGGGCGGCACCTTGCCGTACTCGAACGCTATGAGCACGCTGGCTATGATGATGGCCCACACGGGAATCCACGCCCGGTTTTTCTTACTCATTGTGTCCCCTTTCTTGATGGTGCCGGCGCCTGGCGGTCGTTTCCCCTCGTGTCGGGCGCCGGCACGAGCATCGTTGGTCTAGTCCTCTGCCTCGCAGGAGAACAGGGTCTGCTTCGGCTTGCGGGCAAGTTCCTTCGCCAGGTCCTCGAGGTCCCCGTACTTCAGAACCTGTGCCTGGCAATGCTTCACGCAGGTGGGCTCATGACCCTTCGCAACGCGGTCGGCGCACAGGTCGCACTGGTCGGTGGGGGCGGGCAGATAGCTGTACTGCCACGTCTTCGGGGCGTATTCCCACGGGCCCACCTCGTGCACCTTGATGCCCCACTGGTCGCTCGGGTAGCCATGCTCAAGCTGGCAGGCCACCTCGCAGGTGTGGCAGCCCGAGCACCACTCGTAATCGACGAGCAATCCTTTTGCTCCCATTGCCTATTCTCCTTCCCCTACCGGATACATCTTGCAGATCGTGTTCTTGTAGTTCGCGCCGAAGCCGGAAGTGCCGCAGTCGTAGGGCAGGAGGTTCTCCACGGTGAGGTCCCACAGGTCGTAGAGGCCCTCGTCGAGCTCGCAGGGCGCCTCCGGGCGCCACCAGGCGTGGTCGGTGCTCACGGTGCGCTCGTTCACGATGGGGGTCTCGCGTACCTGGCGCTTGCAGCGTCCGTGCTGGTTCTCCAGCCACACCCAGTCCCCGTCTTTCACGCCGTGCTGCGCGGCCGTGGCCGGGTTGACGTAGACGAGCGGTTCGGGGTGAAGGGCGCGCATGCGCGGTATCTGGCGATGCTCCGAGTGGAACATGCTCCAGACGCGGGCGCCCGTGGTGAGCACGAGCGGGTACTCCCCGGTGAGCTCGGGCGTGGACCGAGGGCTGGGGACGGGCTCCTCGTACGAGGGGAGCGGGTCGAGGCCCAGGGAGTTGTACAGGGTGCTCCACAGCTCGATGCGCCCGGTTGCGGTCTGGAAGCCGGGGTTGCCGTCGGTGCGCAGCAGGCCCTTCTCGTGCATGCGGTAGTCGAACGGCGGGTAGCCGGGTGCCAGCTCCTGCATCTCCTCGAAGGAGTGCCCCGTCTCCTCCAGGATGTCGGAGAACAGGTCCTCCACGGTTTCCCACGGCCAGGCTTCAGGCGAGATGCGCTTGCCGATGTCGAGGGTTATCTGCATGTCGGACCTCGACTCGCCCAGGGGCTCTATCGCCTTGTTGATGGTCTCGGCGCGCTGCGCCCCATCGCCGATGCGCAGGCCGTTGCGCTCCGCGTACGTGCAGGCGGGCAGGAAGTAGTCGGCCAGCGCCATGGCCGTCGGCGTCATGAACAGGTCGACGACAACGATGGTGTCGATGTTCATATGCGCGGCGAGGGTGCGCTTCGCGTCGACGCCCGTGCAGGCCAGCGGGTTGGTGGTCTGCATCCAGGCGACCTTGATGGGATAGGGCTCGCCCGTTTCCAGGCACCTGATGTAGTCGTCGGTCACGCATTCCTGGAAGCCCATTTTGATGAGCGGGTGCGCCTCCTGGCCGATGCGCTTCGCCTCCTGCTCCGGCGTGAGGAACTCGGAGCCCCAGCCGGCGGCATAGTTGAGGATGCTCGCAGGCTGCTGCATCGTGCCGGGCTTGCCGATGTTGCCGGTGATCTCGAACAGGGCGAGCACGGCCTGCGCCGTGGGGATGGTCTCCTTGATCTGGTCGATGGCGACGCCCCACTGGAGGATGGCCCGCTCGGCCGCCCCGATGCGGCGGGCCGCGGCGGCTATCTCCTCTGCCGGGATCTCCGTGATCTCGGCGACCTCGTCAAGCGGGTAGTCCCGGGCGCGTTCCGCCAGCTCCTCGAAGCCGTAGCACCACAGGTCGACGAACTCGCGGTCGTAGAGGTCGTTCTCCACGAGGTAGTTCGCCATGCCGAGGGCGAGCGCGCCGTCGGTGCCGGGGCGGATCTGCAGGAAGAGCTCGGCGCGCGAGGCGAGCCAGGTAAGGCGGGGATCGATGACGATGGCCTTCGTGCCCCTCTTCATGCAGTCGACGACCCAGTGCCCGTACAGGCCGTCGGAATTCGAGACGACGGGGTTGTTGCCCCAGATGACGATGAGGTCGGGTTGCTCCCACTGCGGGTTGTCGTAGCGGTCGGGGAACTGCTGCGCGTAGTCGCCGACCCAGAACGACCCCGAGGTGGAGAAGCAGCCGGCAACGCGGGGCGAGTAGCACGACTGGCCCGACATCATGAACACGAAGTTGGGGCTGTTGAACCCCCAGCACAGGCGCGTGATGTACTGCCCGATGTCGCGCCCGGTCCCGGAGTAGAACGCGACGGATTCCGGGCCGTACGCTTCCTTGGCTTCCAGGATTATCCCGGCGATCTCGTCGAGCACCTCGTCCCAGCCCACCTGCTCCCACCGGTCCTTGCCGCGATTTCCGCGGTCGCGCTTCAAGGGGTGCAGGATGCGGTCCGGCGAGTAGACGACCTCGGGCAAGTCGAGGCAGCGGACGCACAGGCGCCCCTGGTTGAAGGGGTTTTCCGGGTCTCCCTCCACCTTGACGAGCCGGCCGTCGTCGTCGGTGTACAAAAGGACCCCGCACCCCAGGTGGCATCCCGGTGCCGACCAGCCGCACCCCCTGGTCACGTGGAGCCCGTCTTCTTCGTAGCGATAAGGCTTCTTGTGCTCGACGGTGGTATAGTCTCTTTTCTCTGCCATCACACTCCCTCTCCTTCCGTCTTTCCCCCTGCCTGCGGCTTCGGGCGTGGCGGCCGCCCGAGGCGGGATGTGCCAGACCGAAGCCTTCGGGCACACCATCCCACAGCGGCGCGTGGCAGAAAATCGGATGCGGGGCGTAGAGAGGGGTTTCGAGAGGTGATTTATGTATGTCTGCCCTCCTCATACCATTGGTATGAGGAGGGCAGATGTTCTTGAAGGTGCAGGTCAGATGCGTCTACTTGGAGAAAGGCCCGTGCCAGGCGAAGAGGCCGAGGTTGGCGGGGAGCCCATCGCTGGTGGGGCCATGGTGGTGTCCGGGAGCGGGGTGGAAGCCCGTCCCGCGCGCCTGCCCGCGCTGCGGATTCTGCGGCTGCTGCGCCTGCTGGCGGTCTTGGCGCGCTTGCGTTCCCTGCCCATCCGGCGCTCCGGGGGCAGCGGCCGAGCCGTGCTGGCGGAACATCGCGCACCCGAGCGTGGCCGCGCGCCAGCCGCGCCCGCCCCCGCAGGGGTTCTGGGGGCGTGCCGTCTTCGGCCATGGCTCGGGCTCGTGGTCGGTTCCAGAGTCGCCGCCGCGGTAGAAGCCGCGCTTGCCGTCGCGTCCGAGCGGGTGCTTGCGCTCGTAGCGCTTGCCGCCCTTGCCTGATGCGCCGCCTTCCCGCTGCTCCGCCTTCTTCTCGCCGTCGCTTCCGTCGCGGCCGTCCTTGCCCTCGCCGTGCTCCTTGCCCTTGCCGTTGCGCGCGTCGGAGGACTCGGCTCCCTCGTGGTCCAACGGGTGCTTTCGCTTGCCCATGAGCCATTCGCCGGCGGAGAGCTGCACGCCCATGGGCATGAAGCGCACGGAGACGGCTCCCACCTTGTTGTACCAGCCGGTCACGGCGCACAGCTCGCCGCGCATGAGCGCGCGGTACACGCGGATGGCCGTCTCGTCGGCGTCCATGGAGAAGTACTTCCAAGCGGGCGCGTTCTGGATCCCGGCGTTCTTCGCGAAGTTCGTGCGCGTGGCGCCGGGGCAGGCGGTAGTTACGCTCACGCCCGTGCCGCGCAGCTCGCGGGCGAGCGCGGTGGAGAACGACAGCACGAACACCTTGGCGGCGCCGTAGAGCGCGTTGTAAGGGCAGGGGGTCTTCGCCATCATGGAGCTCATGTTGAGGATGCGGCCGTGGCCGCGCTCGAGCATGGGCTGCAGGAACACGCGCGTGAGCTCGGCCAGGCTCGTGACGCTCACCTGGATCATGGCGCGGATGTCCGCCACGGGCAGGTCCGAGAACTGCCCGGCGGGGCTGTAGCCTGCGTCGTTCACGAGGATGTCGATGTCCTTGCCCGCCTTGCATACGCGCTTGAAGATGGTGCGCGCGGAGTCGGGGTCGGACAGGTCGCAGGCCACGGGCAGCACGTCGACGCCGAGGATGCGCAGCTCATCGGCCTGCTTCTCGAGGGCTTCCTCGTCGCGGGCTACGGTGACCAGATCGTATCCATCGCTGGCGAACAGCAGGCACAGCGACTCGCCGATGCCGCTCGTCGCGCCGGTGACCAATGCGGTTTGAGACATGGTGATGCTCCTTTCGATCGGGGCGGCGGGGGCCGCATGCCGCGGCCTGCCCGGCGTCCGGACGTTTGCCCTCGCATCATAAAAGCGCCCAGCCGGTCCGTTCCGGACGTCGGCTGGGCGTTGCGAAGGCGCGACGCGCGCGCCATCGCGGCGAAATGCTCGGTGACCGGGTCAGGCTTGCGTGCTCGGCACCTCCGCCTCGGCTGCGGGCGCGGCCGCTGCGGGCGCGGCCGCTGCGGAGGAGGGCTCGGCGTCGTCGAGGCGCCGCATGCCCTTCGCGCCCACGGCGAGCACGGTGATGACGAACCAGCATGCCACCAGGCCGTAGGCGGCCGGCGCCTCGCCGAAGGCCGTCACGGCCGCCGAGGTGGCGAACACGGCTGCGGGCGCCGCTATCATCACGAGCGAGTTCTGCGCGCCGAGCGCGCTGCCGCGGTCCTGCTCGGGGATGCGGTCGAGCATGAAGAAGCCGAGGAGCGCCGACGCCGGCCCCGCGCTCACGCCCAGCAGCACCGCTCCGAGCAGCATGACGGGAAGGTCGGGCAAGGTGCCGAGCACGGCGACGCCGGCCGCCATGCCGGCGAGCGAGAGCAGGTACCAGGTGCGGCGCGCGAGGCGCGGCGCAAGGGCGGCGTAGGCGAGCGAGCTGGCCAAAAGCCCGAGCGACATGGCCGAGAGCACGTAGCCCAAAAGCTCCGGCCGTCCG
>OLNL01003278.1_pt1 | contig 10876 bp, 8 predicted proteins | sample 1672181 | NCBI WGS metagenome assembly OLNL01 (sample SAMEA3136656, study PRJEB25190) | human gut metagenome | biome: human gut; feature: human-associated habitat; material: faeces | place: Austria | collected 2013
TCGACACGCAATTTTTTCCACCACTCCGAGCGCCCCCTTATGCGGCACCACGATGTGCTTGGAGTGATACAGGTACGAAAGGCTCTGCCACATTACGCAGCGCCTACGTTGCCGCTTCGCCGCAGCCGGCTCGGCACAAACAGCGTCATACGGGAAGATATCTACGAAAACGCCTTGGTCAAACCCGGCTTCTTCCGTTTCATCGGTTACAAAACGTGTGCCTTTCAGCATAACCTTCGCAAACAATGCCGCCTGATGAGGATTTGATCGGGAGCAAGTCGCACGGAACCGATTCCCCAAGGCTGCGGGGGCAACCTCTAGGAAACGCTCGTAGTCATCGCGCGGCATACCTAAGTCGATATCGTCATCCCAAGGAATGAAGCCGCCATGGCGGCGAGCTCCGAGCACGGTACCGGAGTCTAGCCAGTATGCAATGTCATATTCACGGCACACCCGATCGATGTCCTTCAAAATCTCCAGTTCAGCAAGTTGCAAGTGCCGCAACATATCCTGCTCGTATTGCATAGCGGTCTTCCTGACTCTCCTTTGATTATTTGCGAACCGCAAGCTGTGCTGCGCGTTTGTAAAAATCAGCCAACCACGCCGAAGTCTGTGCGATATCGAACCCGTGTGAGCGAACCAGATCAACTCCATCATGGCGCTCACTCTTCAATGCAATCTCAAGCTGCTGCAAACATGCCTGAGCCCATTTCTCAGCACCAGCTTCCAAAGCAATGCGCTGCGCATCCCCGCCCATGAGCGCACTCGCAGGAACGCCCTCAGACATGAGGACAGGTAGCCCGGATGCCTGCGCTTCAATAGCTGCTAAGCCCAACCCTTCTTTTATAGAGGGAAACACAAAAGTATCCGCAGCCCGCAAGACGGCAGGAATGTCATCTACAACACCCAAGAAGCGCACCGCGTCGTCAAGTCCACGGCTTGCAACCGATTGCCTCAAAGAACGCTCCAGCTCCCCTCGCCCCGCAAGCACCAAAGCAGCTTGAGGGTAGCGCCTGCGAACAATCTCAAACACATCGAACAAAAACTCGTGATTCTTTACTGGAATCAAACGCCCAACATGGCACACAACGGGCCTGCCAACAAATCCCATCTCCTCTTTTGCCAGCTCATGAGATGAGGAATCGCACGCATAGCGTTGAGCATCGATGCCGTTTGCTAAAACAGAGAACGAATCCCCTTCGACAACACTCTTTCCAAAACGATCAAGCCCAGCTTCGCGCGAACAGCCAATAAAATAATCGGCAATATGACGGACGGGATGCGCAATCAGATTAAAGACCATCCCTTCTAGCCCCGGCTCATAGTTCTGCGCATGGCTGTGCGCAATGGTATATTTGCCGGCACGTTTAGCTTCGCTTAAGTAAATGGGCGCACAGCTGCCAATGTGCCCATGAACCACCATCCACTCTGGATGCGCAGCAAACAACTCGCGACACTTCTTTCGATAGGCAGGGCCGTTAAACCCTGTGAAGCGCGGCACACGGAAGAAGCGTCCGCCCAGTTTGCGAATCTCGGCATCATAATCACCGGCACGTTGCTCATGGACCAAAAAATCAAACTGAATGCAGCTTCGATCCATGGCACGATACAGATTCATCACCATGGTTTCAGCGCCGCCGCGATCCATAACGCCTATTACATGCAAAACGCGCATCATACCTCTATCTCTGCAGAGCCATTTGCGTCACGCGCACCCTCAGTCGCGCTCCTGCGCGCAAGTCGATCGGGCCCACGCCGCACCGTATGCACCAAAAAACCCAGCAACACGAGCACGCCAAGCAAACACGCACCCGCACCCGCAAAGCTCACGCCATTCATATCCCATGCGTTCACGCATGCAAACGTTAAAGGGATTACCGAAACGAATGCCATCACATTGCCGGCAAAATTCGCCCAGAAACGACGCAACGTAATGAGTAAGTCGCCAAAGAACCACAGAAATGCCGTTGCCGCAGTGGACAGGATGATGGGCTGCAACAAGAACACGTACGGTGCAATGCATTCGCCAAACAACAACTCAAGCGCCCAAGCGCCAATAAATTCGAGCACGATAGCACACGCAGCAGTAATCCCAATAATCCCCAGTACCGTTTTGCGGAGCAGCGCCAAAAAACCTTTGATGTCACCTTCGAAGAACATGCGTGGGAAAATGTCCAGCAACGGACCGTATAAATACTGCGCGCCCATCTGGATAACCAGCGCCGGCGCGGCCACAGATGCGTAAATGCCCAACGCAGCATCACCCGAAACCATAGCCAAATACTGCTTTGGGACGGTAAATATGGCGCTAGCAGCCACGGAGGCAACCACCGCCGGCAAAGATGTACGCAGGAAAAACGCCGCTTTCTTTGCCGAAAGGTTTACCGTCACACGTGTAAAACGGCGACAATGCGGAACATCGAACAGCACCATCACCAGTGTTACCGCCACCAGCATGGCAACAATAGCAAGGTTGAGGTTTTGCGTAAGCCCATATACCACAGCAAAAGCCGCAAGCGTCGATACGCCTTGCAGCATGAACGACTTGCCGATATAGTCCATGCGACGGTTTACCTGATCTTCGCCATGCAAGATGTCAATAAGCAGGCCAACCGCCTTAAATGCGTAGAACAGCGCTACGGTCGCCAAGGCATACGCCGCACAAGTAAACCACGCATACACCATGCACGCCACAAACGACCCCGCAAGCGTCAAGCAGCGGAAGCCCATATATTCGCCCAGCGTGTTTTCATGCTTTATGTCGGAAATTTGATACGTGCCCATCTTGTAGTTGGCAAATGTGCCGAAAATACCAACCACGGACATTGCAAGAGAAAGCAAGCCGGCGTTATCGAACGCTCCCGATGACAGACGAACAACCACAATGGTGGTAAGCCATTGACATGCCAAATACGTCATGGAGCCCGCAGAGTTCCACAGCATGTTCGCCTTCACGGACAGTTGCTTGGGAGCGCCACCCTCTTTCGAATGGTGTGCAGATGCTTCGCTCATAAGCGATAGGCCTCCATCACATGCACAGGGCGCGCGTTTTCTGCAGGCGGCGTACGCCAGTCACCATACTGAATTGAAAGATACTCCTCGAAACCCGACGGAGCAAAATACTCGCGATCCTCAAAGGGGATGCGAATCGGTTCGAGCAAATCCTTGGAGAACATTTTCTCCAGCTTTCCTTCGCCTAAGACATCGATGACGAGGGTTGATGCAGAATCCGCTGCGTTCATGCGCAACGCAATACGGTCAAGACGCTCAGCCAACTCATACAGGTCTTTGTTTTTCACAAACGGGCACACGATACGTTTAACCAACTTCACAAACGCGTTTGTGCCAACAGATGGATCGGTTACGGCAAAGCTCCGAAGCAGTCCCGTGCGCTGATGTTGCTTCAACAGGGCAGGACCCTGTTGTTCACTAAAATGTTCTAACGGAAACACATCAACCCACACACCTGTAGCAGCTTTTTTACCCACGAAGTTCTCGTAAATAACGGTAGTGGTATCCACAATCTTCGCAAACTGATAAATGGACGACTTATCGCGATACGACACCAGCTTGAAACGCTCAGTGGTACGCCACTCGTTGAAGTTCGCCATAAGCAGTTCGTACTGATCGCGCATCATGATAATGTCCATGTCGTCGTCCCATGGAATAAACCCCCCATGGCGCACGGCGCCTAAAAGGCTGCCGTAGCCAAGAAAGTACTGAACCCCATGCGCTTGGCACACGCGGTCTATCTCATCCATGATTTCAAGCTCGATGGACTTCATATCATCAATGGTTAGACGCTCCATATGCGCTATGCCTCCTTCGCGCTATTTACGTCAGGAGCATTTTTTGCTCGCTCTTGCGCGTCAGCCAATGCCTGGTTTTGCACCAGATTACGTACTTTCGCGCGCAGCTGCGACACCTCGACGGTAGCGTAAAACTCACGGATGACCAGCACGGCGATCACATAAACGAACACGAAGTTCGCTGGGCTCTCAATGCTAAATAGATCAGCGAAGAAAAACGGGATCTGACGGAATACGCCCATAAGCACCAAGCTGAGCGCGAACAGGAACCAAAACGTAGAATCGGCAATGGTGACTTCTGCCTTGCGAATCTTGCGCAAAATCAAACCAAACGTCAGCAGAGCCCCAATAAGCAAGGTCGCAGAAAACAGCAGGCTCACTTCTTCCTCCTAAACCACTGCACCAGCAAAATCGAAATGCTCATACGCAGCATGTACGCAACGGATTTCGTGAAATTCAGGTAACTTTCGCCAGCAACACGCTCGCGCATTTCGACCTGCATCTCCTCAACCTTGTAGCCCCATCGCATCAAAAGCGAGATGGTGTCAGGCTCAGGACCGAAGTCAAGCTCGTTGGCAAACAAGGGAATCATGGATTTATCGAACAGGCGCATTCCCGATGTAGGGTCTTGAATGCGCTTGCGAGTAGTTAGAAAAATCATGGCGCTGATCAGCACGCTGCCAGCCATGCGGGCCGATATAGGCTTCTTCTGAGTAGCGAAACGACTGCCAATAACGATATTAGCCTCGGCACGCTGGGCAACTTTGACCATTTCTTCGATATAGGCAGCAGAATGCTGGCCGTCAGCATCAAATTGGATAGCGTAATCGTAATCATGCTCGTAGGCATAGCGCATGCCCGTCTGAAACGCGCCAGCCAGTCCCAAATTGACCGGCAAGCTAACGTAGTTGTACCCACGTTCCCTGCAGATATCGAGCGTTCGATCCTTTGAGCCATCGTTAATGACCACGTAGTCGATGTCAGGTGCGCATTTGCGCAAGTCCTCGATAGTAGACACGATGTTATCTTGCTCGTTATAGGCCGGGATAACGGCCAATATACGGTTTTGTCCCATGAACCTTCATGTATCCCATCTAGTGCGGCATCTTGATAAATGCTCCTTAGCGGTCGACCGTATAGTGTACCACACGCGTATTTGCACGCCATCGGACCAGACCCCCGAGGCGCACGCAAGCGCTGACCGGTCAAACGTGGCATAGAGTCAACAAGCAGCTGTCCTATGGAAAGCAGACGCCTCGTCGAGACCGAAGCGCAACCTCACGCGATAACGAGCAATACGGTATCCTTAACTAAGCAAACAACGCTCCGTCAATCAAAGGCATCTAATGACCCGCTATAACGATAGAGACCTAAACCCCGAAAATATCTCACTTTGCATATTCTCCGCGCTTTACGCCCCAAGCATGGGCGGAGTGGAGATGTACACGGAAAGCCTTGCACGCGCCCTAGCCGATGCAGGCTGTAGGGTCACTATAGCAACCATGAACACCCACAACACGAAAAGCTACGAACGCGATGGCAATGTGGAAATCGTCCGCCTACCTGCACTTAACGTTCTTGGTGGCCGCTACCCGTTACCGAAGCGCAACGCCGAATATCGCGCAGCCATGGAACGTTTAATCAAATCATGTCCGAACTACGTAGTGGTGAACACGCGCTTCTATCCGCTGTCTCTTACGGGTCTTTCATTTGCCCGGAAGCTCGGCATTGCCCCTGTGCTTATCGAGCACGGATCGGCGCACTTGGCAATGGGGGGCCGCACCACAAACGCAATCGTCGAAGCAGTTGAGCACGCAATGACCACCCTTGATACGCTGCAACGTCCAACATGCTATGCGGTGTCAAAGAAAGCCAGCACTTGGCTTGGCCATTTTGGCATCACATCAGCAGGAGAACTGCCCAACGCAATCGATGCCGATCGATATGCGGCCAACGCATCCCAACGTGATTTTCGCGCTGAACTAGACATCCCCGCAGATGCGTTGCTTGTCGCATCTGCAGGCAGGCTGATTCCAGAAAAAGGAGTGCTGCAACTCGCCCAAGCTGCACAAATGCTTGAACAGCGTAATGCGAACATACAGGTAGCCATAGCGGGAGCCGGTCCGCTCGAAGACCAACTAATAGCAATGAACATCCCCAGCGTTCATATGCTTGGCAAGCTTGACCGAGCAGATCTTGCAGCATTGTTCACACAGGCGGATTTGTATTGCCTTCCGTCAAGGTCGGAGGGCTTTGCGACCACATTGCTCGAGACGGCAGCATGCGGAACACCGGCGATCGTCACAAACGTAGGCGGCACAGATGAGCTTATCCCCAACGCAAGCTACGGCACCATCATCGGCGACATGGAGCCGAATAGCATTGCGAACGCATTGCAAAACGCAAGCAACAACCGCGAAATGCTCAAAGCCCAAGGCCTGGCGGTAGGCAAACGGGTCCGAGAAATCTGCTCTTGGAAACGAACCACAGAGCTGACATTAACGGCATGCAAAACTGCGCAGGAAAGCAAAAGGCGTTAAGGAGCCAAAGTTCCCTAACGCCTTGACATCAAGTCGAGTCCGCCCAATGGAGGGGAAACGCTAACCCTCCAGCGCAGTTATCTTGTATAAACGCATATCGCCCTCTGCAAGAACAACCTCGAAACCAGGGGTGTCATCGTTAATCCCATCAACGCCACGCCATTGCGCTTCGTCATAGCATAAGCGATAAAAACCAGTACCATCGGTCGAATCCCGCTTTAGGAGCAGAACGTATTTCAAGTTCAATTCCCGAGCCGCCTGCTTCACGTCTTCATGCGTTGCGACTTCATTGAGAGCAGTTCTGACCAAGGCACTGCTCTCTAGTTCACTAGACGAACCAGCCTCGTCGTAAAAACGATACAAAACGTTTGTCCCGCTTAACCCATACGCCGAAGCACTGCCGTCATTAGGGTTATTTGCTATACCGTCATCTTGGTTCACCAGATTTCGCACCTCGTGCACAAAATCACGCTCATCGCGATCGAAGTACGCATTATTCGAGTCTTTAAATGCATCCTGCATGTACAATCCCGCAACATCAAAAGCATTTTCGCTGTCTGTTTGACCGGTAATCAGATAATTTGGCCAATAATTCACTATCGTAAACAACACCATGACAGCTAATGCACAAACGGAAAGAATCGCGCTGCCTAACCGCACTTCGCCCCAAATGCGCGAAATGATAAAACGAGCTATCGCAGCAAAACCATTAGCCAAGCTCACAAGGCCCCAAGCAGCAAGAGGCATAGCGAATATGACCACGAATGCAATGATGCGATTGGGGTCCGTGTACCAAAAACCAGCTAGCACATGCCGCAACTCACCATCCGTGCATGCGACAACTACATATATTGCACCAGCTAAAGCATAAGAGACGACAAGCCAGAGGCGACGTCGATCGATTATTGCAGCTATTACGCCAACAGCAATAGCAAGAGAGAGAGCAAGTTGTTGTGGATGATATAGATAGCGGGTGTTCACGATATCGCCAATGGCTTGCGACGAGCTTGTGTATGAGGGCCAGGAATATTGGATAACTGACTGCAGAAACGGCAATCTGTAGCAAACAAGCCATAGCAAAACAATCAATAACGCGGCTATCGCGCCGGCAACCAGACGAGCCGCAACTCGACCATCGCACTTATCAGAGGCCGTTCCGCTAACCATTGCAATCAGATACGGCGCAAGAAACAGTCCAAGCGTAAACACCGTGTTTGGCTGCGAAAACGCCATCGACCCCAAAGCCAGCATAAAAGCAACCACTCGAAGTGCCCGTTGAGGACGCGCTACCCCGCCTTCCGTCATACGCATAAACAAATACGCCGCACCGGGAATTAGCGACATAGAAGCAATGTTGGGGAACAACGGGCCAAACGTCATCAAGCGCCAGGGATAAAACGCAAAAGCGGGAACGATTATTGCTCCAAATAGGGTCACAAGCGGCTTATCGGCAAATAGCTCGCTAAGCAGAAGATACATTCCCAAAGGAAACACAATCACAACGAACACGGCAATAGATGCATTCTCAGCAACCGACACGGAGCAGCCCGTTAAGCTTGCCGCAAATGCAGCAACACAATGCCAAGCCGAGGGATAAAACCCAGAAGGAGAAGAAGTAGGAGAAACCCCATTGCCCAAAGCCTGAGGATAAGAGGTGGCACCAAACGACGACCAGTTGCCAGACAAAAGAAAACTCTGAATTGAGCCAATATGATGCATATTGTCGTAATATTGAACAAACGAGGACGCATCATCAACGTTCAAAACAAATATCAAATAATACGCTACGCCAGCGATTGCAACGTACAGAATCGGACAAATTGCGCTAGACGCAAATCGCTCAAGACTCGATTGCGCCAGGCCCGACGGTTCACTCAGCTTCGCATGAGCCGCACGCGAAGAAAATAACGGTAAGCGAACCCCTACGAAATAGAATGCAAAACCAACGAAAACAGCAATCAACAGCAGAATCCACCAGGAACAAAACACGCCAGCCTTCCATAAGACCGTCGTGATTATGCTACAGATGATCAGTGCAGCAAGCGGAGCACAGGCAACACTGGCAATGCGATCGAAGCCTAGACCGCGATAAACAAAGAAACCTGGCAAAAACAGCAATATGCATGATGCAACCAACGTTAGCAGAAACAAGCCCCACATGGGAGACACCTTCCTTATGGTGTTTAGCAATACCTGAGGTATTTTACGTTATGATTTGAACAGTTTGGCAAAATAACGGCGCAGCTTACATTACAGCATAGGCGCCAGATCAACCAAAGGACGAACATGAGCGAATCGCTTGTATCGATTATCGTGCCGATATACAACGCAGGCCCCTATCTAGAGCAATGCCTGGACAGCATCGTCGGGCAAACGCACGATAACTTGGAAATCATCTTGCTCAACGACGGCAGCACCGACAATTCGCTTTCCATCATGCAACGCTATGCCGCCAACGATGACCGTATCAAAATCATCGATAAGCAGAACCAAGGTTATGGCGCCACGTGCAATCGAGGACTAACCGAGGCTACGGGCACCTGGATTTCCATCGTGGAACCTGATGACTGGATCGAACCTGGCATGTATTCCGACATGCTTGCCTTTGAGGAGAATTTTGCTCAAGCAGGGACACCACTCGACATCGTGAAAACGCCGTATTGGCGAATCTGGATGCCGGATACCAAAGGCCAGAAGAAATTGAACTGCAGCTACAAAAACCGCATCCATCCCGAGCACCAGCCGTTTGCGATTGCGGACGCAGCGCACCTCTTGTGCCATCATCCGTCCATCTGGTCTGCCATCTATCGCAAATCATTCTTGGACGACCATAGCATTCGCTTTAAAGAGATTCCTGGTGCGGGTTGGGCCGACAATCCATTCCTGGTTGAAACGCTGTGTCAAACAGACCGTATCGGCTACTTCGACACCGCATATTACTGCTATCACGAGGAAACGCCTGAAAAAGCGAAAAACTTCGCCCACACGAACACGCTGCTACCGCTTGAGCGCTGGAACGACATGATGGATGTTCTCGAGCGCCTGAACGTCACCGATGAGCGCATTCTGCGAGCCCACAACAGCCGTGGCTTCACCTACCTGTCCGGCATCATCGAAGAGGTCGACTTGACCCACGATGACGTTCGCGCAGCCGCAAAGCACATGTTCGAACGCATGGACGAAAACCTGGTGTTTACCGACAACGAGGTATCTCCGGGTATGAAGCGCCTTTATGCGGATTTGAGAGGCATCCCCTGCCCGAAGATTAACCCCATGCCACACATGATGGGACTAATCGGACAGGGCGTTTACAATCTGAAGAACACCGGGATAGTTAATACCCTATTTGCAACAAAGAACTATCTCGCAAAGCGAAACCGACGCGAAGGGAAATAGTTCTTAGCGTTCGCTCATTAACCGCATTAACCAAACGAAATGGGCTACCCAAGATGGGCAGCCCATTTCGTTTGAGTATTGTTAATCAGCTAGAATGCGCCGGATCCTGATGTTGCCCATGCCTTTGGACCAAATCGACACATATTGGCATTGACCACCGAATGTAGGCTCTTCGTAAATCATGCCGTTGCCAGCATAGAGCACCACATGCTCAAACAAGCCCGGAACGTAATTGGGCCACGCGTTGTCATACATCAGCACCAAATCGCCCGGCTTCGCATCAGATAGCGACCATACGGGAACGCCAGAATACATCTGATCATACGTTTCGAACCCGATGTCGATCCCAAGCTGGCGATACAGATACCACGTGAAGGAAGCGCAATCCATGCCGCCATCGTGAGGGTACACGCCTAACCACACATAAGGCACACCCAAAAGGGAATTGGCAGTGGACATGATCTTGTTGATAGCACCATCCCTATCCCAATCTCCTTCGCTGTTATACCAATCCCACGAACCATCCGAGCGTTGATAGGCACCGGTTTGCGGCGTGTACGTCGTGGGCACCAGACGGAAGCGCTGGGCAAGCGTGCCGTTGTCGGACCACACGGCGGCGTTGGCGCCGTCGAAGCCGCCCGCGCCGGCCACGTCGAGCGGCTTGCCCGCGCTGGCGTTCACCAGCTTGTACGCGCCGCCGCCGGCGTACTCCACCGACCAGGTCTGCGCGGCGTTGCCGTAGGAGGACCACTGCTGGACGTTCGTGCCGTCGGCCGATTCGCCGTTGTGCACGTCCAGGGCCTTCTTGGAGCGGCAGTTCAAAAGCTGCCAGCCCGAGTCGCTGGCGGAGAGGCGCCACTTCTGGGCGCCGGTGTCGTTGCGCGTCCAGACCTGGACGTTGGCGCCGTCGGCGCGCGAGGCCCCCGCGACGTCGAGGGCCCGCCCATCGGCGGCGCACACCACCTCGTAGGTCCCCTCGCCCACACAGCCCACGGCCTGCACGGACCAGGACTGCGCGCAGGTGCCGTTGGGAGTCCACGTCTGCACGTCCGCGCCGTCCCAGTCGCCGGCGCCGGCCACGTCGAGGGCTCGTCCGCTGGCGGCGTTCACGAGGATCACCCCGCCCGCCTC
>OLNL01003293.1_pt1 | contig 10835 bp, 14 predicted proteins | sample 1672181 | NCBI WGS metagenome assembly OLNL01 (sample SAMEA3136656, study PRJEB25190) | human gut metagenome | biome: human gut; feature: human-associated habitat; material: faeces | place: Austria | collected 2013
GAAATATATTTAGCGCAGCATTATGAGGTTTTTTTATGTCTGTTTCAGAAAAAGCAATTGCTATTAAACAATTGGTTTCATTTTGTGTTGAATTGATTCCTAAAATTGTAGATGTAATTGTTGAGATTATTTCTCTAGTTAAAGAGGTTAAAGCTAATGGCTAAGAAGTATCTAGTTTTTAGTGTTTATTCTCCAGATATAGAGGATTATCCCTATTTTCCATTTTTTGGAAAATCAGTTACTGAAGGCGTTCGTTTGTTTATGAAGTTTATTGAGTCTAAGGAATATATTTGTCCTAATCCTGAACTTCATTTGCTTGGTGAATGTTGTGAAGTTAATGGTAGGTATGTAGATATACAGCCTTTTATGTTTCCTAAGCGTGTTGAGGTTGTTGATAATATATTTGGTCGTTGTTGCGTCCTTGCATTTCATTACTACCATAAAATTTGTCTTTATTTGGAGCGTTTGATGTTATCACATACTCCTAGAAAGGTTAAAAAATGATTGAAAAAATTGATTATTGTATTGATTCTGTTAATCAGCTTATTGATTATGTTTTTACGCAAATTAGGTCTTCTGATTCTGTTTCTACAGGTCGTCGATACTTTCCTTTGTTAGCTGTTGCACAGCATGCCAAAGATTCTTATGTGTCTATTAAAGATAATTTGGAAAGGGATTTAAAAAATGGTAAAAAGTAACGAATCGTCTTTTACAGTAGAAGCTGCATCCGCTTCTGTTGATTCTAGTATTAATGATTCTTTAACAGGTTCTGCTGTTAAAGATGACCAACTTAAAAACATACCCTATCATACTAGGTTAAACCCTCCAGTTAAGCGTGTTTTTAAGTTTACTAAACCTACTAGGGTTCAAGAATCGCCATTGGATGCTCGTTCTCCTCAAGAGGTTTTGGATTACCACGGAATGTATAAAGATGATTCTTTGTATAAGAATAATCCTAATGCTGTTCATCTAGATTTAACTGCATTTGATGATTTGCAAACATCTATGAATAAGAATATTTTAGCACAGGAGAAATTTAATCAGCTTCCTGTTGATGTTAGGGCAAGATTTAATCATTCTATCGTTGAGTTTACACAACGTGTAACAAGTCCTGACTTTGATATTAATGAAGTTTTATTACCTGAAGAGCAAAAGGCATATTCTGCTTATAAAGCTGATGAAAAGGCTAGAAAAGAATATGAGTCTTATTTAAATTCATCTGAGTATAAACAACAGATCCAAGAAGCTGCTTTACGTAAGCAGTTTGAAAAAGAGCAATTTGAAGCTTGGAAAGCTTCTAAAAAATAACCCGAAGGGTCACTTGGCAAATTTCCCTTGTTACATTAATGCCAAGTGACCGTTACTGGGTTTGTAACGGTTATATATAAGAGAAAAGGTTAATTTTATTATGGTTTCAACTAGTATTACTCCATTAACAAAAAACGAGGTTTTCAGTAGAGTCCCTAAAAACGATTCAATAGTTTATAGCACATTTGATAGAAGTCACAGATATCTAACAGCATTTAATGAAGGTTATTGTATTCCTTTTCTTGTAGATGAGGTTTATCCTGGTGATATTTTTAAAGCTAATGCCAGACATTTGACTAGACGACTTACTCCTATTCATCCATTTATGGATCCATTGAGTCTTGATACTTTGTTCTTTTATGTTCCAACTCGTCTTATTTGGAATAATTTTAAGGCTTTCTTTGGTGAGCGTAGAAGAAATGATGATGCTTCTGTTAATAAAGAATATCAAGTTCCTATGCTCAATAGTGGTAAAACTGGTGTTGAGGTAGGTTCTATATTTGATTATGCAGGTATTCCTGTTAATGTTCCTAATCTTGAATTTTCCGCTCTACCTTTTAGAGCTATGAATTTGTGTTATAATGAATGGTTGCGCGATGAAAATTTAGCTGATTGGCTTAATGTCGGAGGTTCTAAAGGTCCAGATGGCAATTATGATTTGGATTCCGAATTTGGCGATTCTGATGATATTGAAAATTAAAAGTTGTTTAAACGTGCTAAAAAGCATGATTACTTTACAAGTGCTTTACCATTTCAACAAAAAGGTGCTCCTCAAAGTTTATCTATCGGTGTCTCTGCTCCAGTTGTTGGTACTGGTAAATCACTAGGTTTTATTGATACTGTAACTACTTCTGATAATGTTCGTCTTCTTTCTACTAGTGGTACACTAGGTCAGAATCTTTTTACTACTTCACCAAATATTGGTACTGCTGTTGGTCAACAAGTTGGTACTACTGGTTCGATTGGTTTGTCCACTAATAAAAATCTTTCTGGTCTTGTTGCCGATTTGCAAAATGTTACTGGTTTTACTATATCTGATTTACGTGTTGCTATTCAGTTACAGGCACTTAAAGAATTGGATGCACGATGTGGTACTAGATACAAAGAATACGTTAAAGGTCATTTTAACGTCACTATTTCTGACGCTACACTTGATAGACCTGAATATCTAGGTGGTTATTCTGTACCTTTTAATATCATTCCTGTAGCTAATACTTCTGGTAATTCAACTGACCCCCAAGGTAACTTATCTGCTTTTGGTGTTACCAATACAAGTACTTATAGATGTTTCAGTAAGGCATTCGAAGAACATGGTTTTGTTATTGGATTTGCTTGCGTTCGCTCAACTCAATCATATCAACAAGGCTTGAATAGAATGTGGTCACGTAAGAATAAATATGACTTTTATGATCCACTCTTGGCCAATCTTTCTGAACAATCTATTAAAATGAAAGAACTATTGGCACAGGGTTCTGATATTGTTGATTCAGAAGGAAACCCTGTTGATGAAAAGACTTTTGGTTATCAGGAAGCATGGGCCGAGCTTAGATATAAGCCTAATATGATTACTGCTCAAATGCGTTCTAATTTGAAAAATCCTGAAAAATCACTAGACGTCTGGCACTTGAGCCAAGTTTATGAGCCACAGGTTGATAATGGCGAAAATTTAGGTGTTCCTCTTAACCAAGAGTTTATCGAAGAGAATCCACCTGTTGATCGTGTTGTTGCAGTTTTTGACGAACCACATTTCTTTAGTGACAATTACTTTGATTATAAGTGTACAAGAGAGGTTCCGCTTTATGGCATTCCTTCATACTTGTTAGGAAGGTTGTAATATGGATCCTGCTTCTATAGCTGCAATTGTCGGCGCTGGCTCAAGCATTCTTCAATCCGCTACTGGTTTTGCTCAACCTTTTCTTACTTATGAACAGAATCTAAGTTTGCAACGTGATGCACAAGCTTGGCAAGAAAGAATGTCAAATACAGCACATCAAAGAGAGGTATCCGATTTACGTGCAGCAGGACTTAATCCAATCTTGAGCGCAACGGGAGGAAATGGCGCATCGACAGGCTCGGTAGGCGCTAATACGGCTCAAGGATTTGGTAATATGACTAGTCCTAGTGAAATATTAGGCTTGTTTAATAATGCTGCACAGGTTGATAATCTCCGTGCTAATACAGCTAATCAGCAAATGAACACAGTTAAACAGAATGCTGAAATGCTTCACGAATATAAAAAGATTGATAACACTATTGCAGATACTCGTTTGAAAATTAAACAAGGTAATCTTTCGGACCAACAGATAAAAAATCTTCAAAAAGAGCTCGAAATGTATGAGTACCAAAAGGCTCAAATACAATCTGTTATTCAGCTTAACGGTGCTAATGCTAGTAACGCTCTTGAAGGTGCCAAAGCTCAACAGGCTCTTGTTCAGAAATATAAGGCGGAAACTGAAATTGCTTCTGCTGGTGCTGCTGACGCTAGACGTCGTGAACAGGCTATCAAGCGACATCTAGTATCTTCTTCTTGGTCTAGGAATGTTGGTATTTGGACTGAAGAGTTAGGAAAACTTTTTAGTGCTGGTGTTTCTCGTCATTACAAATAGTTGATTTTTCTAGCTTTTCAATTCTTTTTCTTAGTCCGCATACGTAAAAACATAAGATTATTACTATTAACTCCATAGAAAGGATTATAACATATGAAAAGATTTTACAACAGACCATCTCGCGCAAATAGTAAATTCGGTCGTTTGGCGTTTAGAATCGATAGAAAAAATCTTAACGGCTCATTTATGAGAGGCGGTATCAGACTATAGAAACTCCACCCGCGGGGGTTAGCTACTCCCGCTTTTTTTTATTGTTATGAGATTTATGGAGATTTGTTTATGTGTGATAGACCTCACGAATGTTGGCTTGTTAAAAATCCACATCCTTGGTTTGGTAATTTTAAAATATTAACACGCCAATATAATGAAATTGTACAGTGGAATAAAGAATATATTCTTTGGAAAACGCCTAAAAATGCTAAGTTGAAGGAACGTTTTATTCATTGTCAAACTGTGTATTTGCCTTGTGGTAAATGTATTCAATGTCTTGTTAAACGTAGTAATAGTTGGACTCTTCGTTCCTCTTTAGAACTTCAAAAATATGATAAAGCATGCGTTCTTACTCTTACTTATCGTGATTCTGATTTACCTGAAAATGGTAATCTAAATTATAAGGATGTTCAGCTTTTTCTTAAAAAATTACGTAATAGAACTAAGCAAAAAATTAAAATGATGTGTTGTTGCGAATACGGCTCAAAAACATTACGTCCTCATTATCATATTATTTTATTTAATTATTTTCCTGATGATATTCCTAAAATCGGTGATCAGCTTAAGTGGTATAAACGTACTCGTAAAGGTTCTTTGTTATTTAAGTCTAAGTTTTTAGAAAACCTCTGGTCTCACGGTTTTGTTGATGTAGGTCTTGTTAATCATCAAACTTGTAGATATGTATCTCAATATTGTTGTAAAAAAGTTTTTAAAACCTCTAAAGATTATGTTGATAAGATTAAAGAAGCTCCTGAAAAACTTGTTTGCTCTGTTGGCTTTGGTTTAGACTGGTTTCTTCGTAATTATCGTGCTGTTATTGATTCTGGTAAAATTATATTAGGTGGTTTTACATTTGCTATACCTCGTTATTTTATAAAAAAATTAGAATTTATCAATAAGCCATTATTTGATAAATATAAAGAAAAATTACATAATTTGTTTCTTAATTATAATTATGATTCCGAAGAACAAAAACGAATGTTAGCCCGCTCTGACCGCCTTAAACAAAAGTTTGGTATATTTCATACATTCGAGGATTCAAAAGAAAAACTTGACTTTTTACATAATAAATAGTATCCACATGCCTGCAAAATTTTTGCTACAATAGCACAAGAGAATAAAGAGGAAGTAAATACAATGCAAAAGATTAATTTGAAAATACAAAAACTTGATGAAAAAGTAACAGTACCCTGCTATCAAACAGAAGGTGCTGCGGGCATGGATTTGTGCGCATTTTTAAATGAACCTGTAACCCTAAAATCTCTGGAAAGAAAACTTATCCCGACAGGACTTAAAATGGAACTCCCGCACGGATACGAAGCACAGGTAAGACCTCGTTCAGGCATGTCCATAAAACACGGCATTACACTGGTAAACTGCGTGGGAACAATTGATGAAGACTACAGAGGAGAGCTCTGCGTGCCTGTTATTAATCTTTCTACAGAAGAATTTACCATACAAAACGGCGACAGAATCGCGCAAATGATTATTGCTCCCGTAACAAAAGCAGAAATTTCGGTTGTGACAGAATTATCTGATACTCAAAGAGGCGAAGGCGGATTCGGCTCCACAGGTAAAAATTAGAAAAATAAGAGGTTTCTATATGAATAAACTTGCTGTCTTTGACTTTGATTCGACATTAATGGACGGAGAAACTATAGAGATTATAGCCTCTGAAATCGGACTGCAAGAACAGGTTGCACAAATCACAAAACGCGCAATGGAAGGGGAGCTGGACTTTTTTGACAGCCTGACTTATAGAGTTTCACTGCTCAAGGGGATTTCTGAAAAGCGGGTAAATGAAATCTGTCACAGCCTTCCTTACATGCCAGGTGCAAAAGAAACCATTACAGCCCTAAAAAATAAAGGCTACATTGTGGTGTGCTTTTCAGGCGGTTTTAAAAACGCAACAGAATATGCAAAAGATATACTCGGATATGACGCAGATTTTTCAAATATCTTGCACACCAAAGACGGCATACTCACAGGACAGGTAGGCGGAGAAATGATGTTTTCGGATAGCAAAGGACAAATGCTTCAAAAGCTGCAGACTATTTTAAAAGTTACACCGGAAAACACAATAGCAGTAGGTGACGGAGCAAACGACCTGAGTATGTTTAAACATGCAAAAACCAGGGTTGCCTTCTGCGCAAAACAGTGTTTGGCACAAGAAGCAACCTTGGTTATAAAAAATAAAGATTTAACCCAATTACTGAATATTATCTAAACACAATCTCATCACCGTTTGCGTCAACAGTAATTGTGTCACCTGCTTTGAACTCGCCTGAGAGGATTTTCTTTGCAAGAGGATTTTCAACAAGCTGCCTGATGGTACGTTTCAGCGGTCTTGCTCCGTATACGGGGTTGAATCCTTGTGTAGCAAGCACTTCTCTTGCGTCATCTGTTATTTCCAGTTTCATATCTCTGTCAGCAAACAGTTTTTCGAGTCCTTTAAAATAGATATCAACAATCTTTTGCAGTTGAGAAAGAGTCAAGGCTTTGAAGAATACAATTTCATCGATTCTGTTTAAAAATTCGGGTTTGAAATGTTCCTTCATCAAATCCATAACTTTGTCTTTTGTCTGCTCAAAATCTTTTTCTGAAAGCATTGAATTCAAACTGTTTTCCAAAATTATTGAACTTCCTATGTTGCTTGTCATAATAATGAGTGTGTTTTTAAAGTCAACTGTTCTGCCTTTAGAATCTGTCAAACGGCCGTCATCAAGTATTTGAAGCATAATATTAAACACATCGGGGTGTGCCTTTTCTATTTCGTCAAAAAGCACAACCGAGTAGGGTTTTCTTCTGACGGCTTCTGTTAACTGTCCACCTTCATCATAGCCGACATAACCCGGAGGAGCTCCGACAAGTCTTGCCACAGAGTGTTTTTCCATATACTCGGACATATCAATTCTAATAAGAGCGTCTTCGTCGTTAAAAAGGAATTCTGCTAATGATTTTGCAAGCTCGGTTTTACCAACGCCTGTCGGCCCTAAAAAGATAAATGAACCAATCGGGCGTTTCGGGTCTTTTAAGCCTGAACGGGCACGGCGTACAGCGTCAGAGACAACATCAACGGCTTCATCCTGACCGATTACGCGTTTGTGCAAAAAGTCTTCCATTCGAAGCAGTTTGTCTCTTTCGCTTTCAACAAGCCTTGAAACCTCAATACCTGTCCATTTGCTCACAATCTCAGCAATATCATCTTCATCAACTTCTTCTTTCAAAAGCTGATTTTTAGGTTTTTCTTTAACATCTTTTTGTACGTCTTCCAAACGTTTTTGCAGCTCAATCATTTTGCCGTATTTTAATTCGGCAGCTCTTTCAAGGTCAGCGTCGCGTTCGGCAATATCAATCTGGGCTTTTGTCTTTTCTATCTCTTCTTTGATTTGAGCCTCGTCCATAATACTGTTTTTTTCCAGTTCCCACTGGGTTCTGAGTTTTGTAATTTTTTCGTCAAGCTCATTGATGGTTTTATTCAAGCCGTCAATTTTTTTGATATTGTCTTCGGTCTGTTCTTCTTTTTGGATAGCCTTTCTTTCAATCTCAAGCTGCATTTTCTGGCGGACAAGAGAGTCTATTTCTTCGGGCATGGAATCAATATCAATTCTCAAAGCAGAAGCCGCCTCATCAATAAGGTCAATTGCCTTATCAGGGAGGAATCTGTCAGTAATGTACCTGTCAGACAACTTAGCTGCAGCAACAAGGGCAGCATCTTTTATTCTGATTCCATGGTGAATTTCATAACGTTCTTTCAAGCCTCTTAAAATACTTATTGTGTCATCAACAGACGGTTCATCCACCATTACGGGCTGGAATCTTCTTTCCAGTGCTGCATCTTTTTCAATGTATTTTCTGTATTCGTTGATGGTTGTAGCTCCGACAGTTCTTAATACACCTCTTGCAAGCATTGGTTTTAAAAGGTTGCCAGCGTCCATAGATCCTTCTGTAGCACCTGCCCCTATTACTGTGTGCAATTCATCAATAAACAGAATAATCTCTCCGTCAGAAGCCTCTACTTCTTTTAAAACAGCTTTTAAACGTTCTTCAAATTCACCTCTGAATTTTGCACCTGCAACTAATGCACCGAGGTCTAGGGCAATAAGCTGTGTATCTTTAAGGCCTTCGGGGACATCGCCTCTTACGATTCTTTGAGCCAGACCTTCTACAATTGCGGTTTTACCCACACCGGGTTCACCAATTAAAACAGGGTTGTTTTTTGTACGTCTGTTTAAGACCTGAATAACACGTCTTACCTCCTCGTCACGGCCGATTACAGGGTCAAGCTTGCCTCTTTGTGCTAGTTTTGTAAGGTTTTGAGAGTATTTTTCAAGTGCTTTGAATTTTTCTTCAGAATCTTTTGAGTCCACCTTATTTTGTCCTCTTATTTTTTTCATTTCGTTCAAAATTTTGTTTCTTGTAACGCCAAAGTTGTCCAGCAGAGTTTTGATTTTTGAACCCTGTAACTCTGTCATAGCAAGCAATATGTGTTCTATACTTATATAAGTATCTTTCAAAGTTTCAGCCTGTGATTGAGCCATATCAAGAAGGTTTATTGTTTCTTGAGAAAGATACAGCTGCTGCGTGTTAACAGGCTGCTCAACTGTAGGAAGATTATTGAGTTCTGACATTACAGCGTCAACAAACTGCGGACGGTCAAGTTTCAGGTCTGACATATAGTCTTTTGCAATTCCTTCTTTTGCCTCGAGCATTGCCATCATTATATGAGACGGTTCAAGCTGTGTATTTTGAAACTTTGCCATCAGTTGTTGGGCGGAGAACATGATTTCTTGAGCCTGATTAGTTAATTTATTAAAATCTATCATAGTATATACCTCACTTTTTATTTTATATTTTTATTTTAATGAGGTTTTACGAAAAATCAGCAAAAATTAACTTTTATTTAATGTTTATATACCTACATGCACGTAAAAGATGATGTTGATAATGAAATCAGCCACAAGAAGATAAAAAGTAGACAAAATAGCGGATTTTGTGGTGGAAAGACCAACATCTTTTGCTCCGCCGTATGTTTTGTACCCTTGAGTTGCACATACCAAGGTAATTAATATACCGAATATAAATGCTTTAAAAATGCTTATATAAATATCTTTTGCCTGAAGCAGAAGCCACACTGTGTTCATAAATCTATTAGGGTGAAGTCCGATTGCAAAATAAGCAACCATCATCCCGCCCACAATACCTATAAATTCAGCAAGAATAACAACCATCGGCACTGTTAAGGCAGAAGCTATCAAACGCGGCGCAAAGTAATAACCGACAGGGTCAACACCGAGTGTTTTTATTGCATCCACCTGTTCTGTTACCTTCATGTTTGCAACTTCCGCGCATATTGCAGTACCAGCTCTTGCACCTATTGCCAGTGCAGCAAACCCCGGTGCAATTTCTCGAACCAGAGCAACTGCAATAAATCCTCCGACGTAGCTTTCGGCTCCGCTCATCAAGAACTGTTTTGATACCTGCAATGAAATAACCGCAGCTGCAATAAACACAATTGTCAAAGATATGGACAACGAATCATAGCTTATCATTGCAGCCTGAGTAATCACAGAGCCGAATTTTGCACGTCCGCTGAATATAAATTTTAGTGTACTTATTAAATTTTGAATACATTCGCCTAAAAAATTAATCATAAATAGGTGTACACCATTTTTTGTATTTTTCTACCTTGCCTTTTACAACGTCAAAGTACAGTTTTTGTAATTCTTTTGTGTGTTCTCCGACAACACCTTTGCCGACAGGCCTGTGGTCGATTGATGTAATCGGGCTGACCTGAGCGCCTGTTCCGCAATAGAATGCTTCGTCAGCAACATAAAGCTCTGTTCTTGAAATTTCTCTTTCGCAGACTTTCAATCCAAGCACGTTTTTACCTAATTCAAGAATAGTGTTTCTTGTTACACCAACGAGAATGTTATCTGTTGTTTGAGTTGTCACAAGAGTGTCACCCTCAACAAGGAACAGGTTCATCGCAGAACCTTCTGTAACTTTTCCTGCCTGATCAAGAACAATAGCATCATCAAAACCTGCGAGCTTTGCATCTGTAACAATCAAAGCCGTATTAGCATAAGAGCCCGCTACCTTTGCCCTTGGGGGGATAGCATTGTCATCGTTTCTTCTCCAGTTAGAGACACATACGCTCAAACCTTTGCTTAAATCGATATAATCACCCATTGCAAAAGAAAAAATCAAAACAGCATCTGGGTTGTCAAGCAAACCAGGGCCGATTTTCAATGCATTTTTATAAACCTGAGGTCTTATGTAAGCGTCTGTTTTGTAACCGTTTTTCTTTAATAATTCTTTTGTAAGACCGCAAAATTCTTCTACTGTGAATTTGGGATCCATATGCATAATCTTGCAGCTGTTAATAAGTCTTTCAAAGTGTTCTTTCATTCTGAAAGCATAAAGCTGGTCTTCTTCTTTATTATAATAAGCCCTAATCCCCTCAAACACGGAAGTACCATATAAAAATGCGTGGTTTCTGACAGGGATGGAAGCTGTTTTTGCATCTACAAACTCGCCGTCCAAGTAAACATATTCTGTTGTCATCTTAACTCTCCTTTTCGGCTGTGACACTATTTGTTTTTTAATTATTTTATTATGGCGATTTTTCACAGTCTTGGCAAGGAGATTTATAATTATTTAATTTAAATTTGGTAAAGAAATGTAAAAACAGTTATAAATTATGCACCA